>Ga0075019_10000136_pt1 | contig 41080 bp, 23 predicted proteins | sample ColStrG_CSR_2013_FD_71473 | JGI IMG/M metagenome (GOLD analysis project Ga0075019, IMG submission 71473) | Freshwater sediment microbial communities in response to fracking from Pennsylvania, USA - Cold Stream Run_MetaG_CSR_2013 | ecosystem: Environmental > Aquatic > Freshwater > Creek >...
GACCTATTCTCATGTGGAGGCGCTGGCCACAAGCGGGAGCTATCTTTTTGCAGGCACAAATGGTCAGGTATTTTTTTCTTCTAATAACGGGGCGAGCTGGACACAGGTAAGTTCGGTCAACGGGTTGGTAAATACGAATTTTCCTTCGCTGGTCATAAGCGGTACGAATATCATGGCCGGAACGGACGTTGGTGTGTGGTCAAGGCCGCTTGCTGATTTTGCCCCATCCATCACAAGCATTACCCCGGCATCGGGAGCGGTAGGCACAACCGTGACAATTACCGGAACCAATTTCGATCTGACCCCGGCCAACAATATTGTCAAATTCAACGGGACAGCCGCTGTGGTAACTGCAAGTAGTGCTACCAGCATTACAACAACTGTTCCGGCGGGGGCAACAACCGGTTTGGTTACCGTGAAAGTGGCAGGGCTGACAGCGACTAGTGGGAGTAGTTTCACGGTAATTAATGTTGTCGGTCCAGTCCCGAGCCCAGCGCATGTCAGTAGCCTCGTCGATGGTGCTGGAGGCGCTTCACTACTCAGCCCGAATTATGCATTCGTTTCTGGTAGCTATGCTTATGTTGCCAGCTCGGCCTCTAATGCTTTAGAGATAATTGACATCTCCAATCCGGTAGCCCCGTTACATGTCGGGAGTATTTCAAATGGCACCGGAGGAGCCTTACTTTCTAATCCCCGGAATGTTTACGTTGTTGGAAATTATGCCTATGTTGCCAGTACCGGCTCCAATGCATTAGAGATTGTAAATGTCTCTGTTCCATCTGCCCCAGTCCATGCGGGAAGCATCGTGGATGGCGGTGGCTCTGCTCCATTTCTTGTCTTACCCCGAGCCGTCTATGTTGTAGGGAACTATGCCTATGTGGCCAGCACGGGGTCCAATACATTAGAAATTGTCGATGTGTCTAATCCAAATTCCCCCGTCCATGTTGGAAGTCTCGCAAATGGTACGGGAGGTGCTTTATTATCCAATCCTCGATCCGTTTTTGTTTCAGGAAATTTAGCTTACGTCGCTAGCCTTAATTCGAATTCATTAGAAATAATAGATGTTACTACTCCTGCCTCCCCAGCGCATGTTGGTAGCATCGCAGACGGGGGCGGGGTTGCACCTTATCTATTAGGTGCAAATTATGTTCAGGTCTCCGGCAATTACGCCTATATAGCAAGCTTCAATTCCAATGCCTTAGAAGTTGTTGATGTATCTAACCCGGCTTCTCCTGTTCACCGAGGCAGCCTTTTGGACGGTGGTGGTTCGGCTCCGTTTCTTACCTCACCTAGAGCCCTTTACGTTTCTGGCAACTATGCTTATGTGGCAAGTTTGGGTTCGAACGCGTTGGAAGTTGTTGATATTACAAATCCTTCCGCCCCTGCTCATGCCGGTAGTGTTCAAAACGGAGCTGGCGGTGCTTTGTTGGGCTCAGCGGCGTCAACTTTTGTCGTCGGAAATTATGTCTATATGGCTAGTTTTGGTTCAAACGCGTTAGAGATTATTTCGATCTTTGGACCACCAGCTTGCGTCGCGGCAAGTAATATTTCTGCTTCCGGATTTACCGCCCATTGGACCGGTGTTGGTGGGGCAACCGGGTACCAACTTGATGTTTCATCCGATAATTTTACCACTTTTATTTCGGGTTTTAATTCTGCAAGTGAGAGCGGAACATCTCAGGTAATTACTGGATTGGTGCCGGGCACGACTTACCAATATAGGGTTCGAGCGGTTTATTCCGTTGGGCCGTCTTTAGTATCCAATGCGATTTCGGTAAGCACCTCGCCCGTGCAAGCCAATCAGGCGACGGCCATTACTACAACCGGATTTACCGCTAATTGGAATAGCATTGCTGGCGCGACAGGTTATCAACTTGATGTCTCCACCGATGACTTCAACACCTTTGTGGCAGGGTACAACTCCTTAAGTGTAGCTGGAACTTCGCAAGTTGTTTCAGGGCTTTCACCGGGAACGTCCTATCAATATCAAGTTCGCGCTATTAATGCAGCAGGTACCTCCGGGAGTTCTAATGTGATTTTTGCAACGACTGGCACGGGCTCATCTACCGGTTCGAGTTTTGAATTGAACTTAGTTCATGAAGGAAGTATTGTGCCGGATGGTGCTGCTTTTTCGGCCAGCTCCGTTTATGTTTCCGGCAATTACGCCTATGTGCTTGCTAATAATGGAACCAGTGGGCTGTTCATATTTGACATTACCAATCCAGCCACTCCGGTTATCACCGGAAATATTCTTGATGGAGGAGGTGGCGCCCCTTTTCTCGGTAATGGTAGTTCAATTTATGTTTCCGGGAACCTAGCTTATGTGACCAGTCCTGTTTCTAATTCTTTAGAAATAGTCGATGTGACTAACCCGTCAGCCCCCGCTCATATTGGCAGCGTTGTTGACGGGGGTGGTGTGGCACCTTTTCTAAAAAACCCGCGTTCGGTTTTTGTTTCTGGAACTTATGCCTATGTAGCAAGCGCCGGATCAGGAGCCCTTGAAATTGTAGATGTCACGGTTCCCGCGTCTCCTACTCACAAAGGTAGTTTGACTAGTGGCGTTGGTGGGGCTTTGCTTGGGTCAGCCTATTCTGTTTTTGTTTCAGGAAACTTTGCCTATGTGGCCAGTTTAGGCTCCAACGCCTTGGAGATCGTTGATGTAACCAATCCGGCTTCTCCCATTCATTCCGGAAGTGCTGTCAACGGAACCGGCGCGGTCCTACTGACCGCACCAAATTCCATTTACGTTTCAGGGAACTATGCTTACATAACTGGTCAAAATTCTAATAATCTTGAAATCATCGATATCACTAATCCCGCCTCTCCTATTCACGCCAGTTCGATTGTTGATGGGGGCGGGGCTGCTCCTTTCCTTTTCCGTCCTGCATCCGTTTTTGTAAATGGGAACCATGCTTTCGTGGCCAGCGTAAATTCCAATGCCGTGGAGGTTATTGATGTGACAAACCCATTATCTCCAGCACATGCTGGAAGCATTGTCAATGGGGCAGGTGGGGCTTCATTATCTTTTCCGAACTCTGTATTTGTTTCCGGAAGCAACGCGTTCGTAACCACATCCTCAGCGCTGGAAATTATTGATATCAGCCTCCCGGCCACACCAGTTCACAAAGGCGATTTTGTTAGCACCCTAGGCCAGGTAGTGAAGCTGGTATCTCCCTCTGACGTTTATGTTTCAGGAAACTACGCTTATGTGACCAGCGCAAACGCATTTGAAATTGTTGACGTTTCCAATCCAGCAAGCCCTATGCACAAAGGCAGTTTGGTAGATGGCGGGGGCTCTGCACCCTTTCTTTCAGGGTATAACTATGCCGTATTTGTTTCCGGAAATTACGCCTACGTCACCAATGATGGGCCTACGAATACCAATGGCACACTTGAAATTATTGACATCAGTAACCCTGCTGCACCGGTTCACAAAGGAAGTCTTCTAAATGGAGTTGGAGGAGCTAGTCTGGTTAACCCGTGGGGGCTTTATGTTTCTGGAAACTACGCTTATGTGGCCGATTTTAGTGGGCCGGCATTAGAGATTGTGGATGTGAGCAATCCGGCAGCCCCGGTTCATGCCGGAAGTATTGCGTTGACTGGCCCTACCTCTGTTTTTGTTGTAGGAAACTACGCCTACGTTCCTGATGGAAACTCTCTAAAAATCATTGATGTAAGTAATCCAGCTTCTCCGGTTATTGTCGGAAGTATGGCAGATGGTGCAGGTGTAGCTCCCTTTCTTACTGCCCCTCAATGGATAAATGTTGTTGGACAATATGCTTATGTCCCAAGCTACGGCACGGGAAGTAGTCCTGGGAATACAGGCGCACTTGAAATTATCGATATCAGCAATCCCACACTCCCCGTCCATAAAGGAGCCATTTTGGATGGAAACGGTGCAGCTCCGTATATCAATTTGGTTAACTACTTTTCGATTTCAGGCAACTATGCCTATTTTCCAAGCGGGGCGACGCCCAGTGAACCCTCCGGGGCACTTGAGGTTATAGATATATCCAATCCAGCGGTCCCAAAACACGCAGGAAGTCTTACCGATGGTGTCGGTGGAGCAAAACTGTTTAAACCCTGGTCAGTCTTCGCATCCGGCAATTATGCTTATGCGGTTAGTGGCGGAAATTCGCTTGAGATTACTTCTATCTTTTCGCCATCGACACCTCCAGTTGCTACCGCAGCTTCTAACATTACGACTTCGGGCTTTACGGCTAATTGGACCAGTGTCAGTGGTGCTGCAGGATATCAACTGGATATCTCACGGGATAACTTTACTACGTTCGTGACTAATTATAACTCAAAGAGTGAAAGCACCACCAGCGATGTGGTTACCGGTCTGAGTGCTAATGGTAATTACCAGTATCGTCTGCGCGCTTTTGATGCGTCTGGCACCTCCTCTAATTCCAATGTTATTTCCGTTAGCGTGTTGCCTACCGCCCCAGTCGCCACGGCGGCCTCCCTTATCTCCTTTCAAGGATTTACAGCTAACTGGGACAGCGTTGCAAACTCCACCAACTATTTTATTGACATCGCAAGTGATGCTGGTTTTTCTTACCTCATTCCAGGATACAATAATTTGTCTGTTCCTGCTTCACAACGTTTCATTGGCGTAACGGGTCTAAGTGCGGGGACCACCTATTATTACAGGATCAGGGCAGCCAACGCCGGTGGCACCTCGGCAAACTCCAATGTTATTTCCATACTTACTTTGCCGACCGCTCCCTATGCCAATTTGGCTACCAATATTTCAACTACCGGCTTTACCGCCAATTGGAATGTATTTCCAAATGCCATCGGGTACCAATTGGATGTTACCGCCCATGCGTCCGACTTCAATGTGGATATTCCCGGAGACAGTTCGCGAAGTGTCTCCGGGACTTCTCAAGTCATCACGGGGCTCTTGCCCGGTGTGAAATATCGATATCAGGTAAGGTCAGTTAATTTAACAGGACCATCTCAAACCTCCTCGAATGTTGTATTGGTAGAGACATCGCCACTACCAGCGGCCCCCGCTACCGGTATTTCGTCAACGGGCTTTACGGCCAACTGGAGTAGTATACCTGGGGCAACAGGCTATCAACTCGATGTGTCCACGGATAACTTCAACACCTTTGTTGCTGGGTATAATTCATTAACTGTTGCCGGAACATCACAAGCTGTTTCCGGTTTATCCACGGGAGTTACTTATCAATATCAAGTGCGCGCCACAAGCGCTTTAGGTGTTTCCGGCAATTCTAATATAATCCTTGCTACGACAACAAATGGTTCCACCGCAGGTACTAGCTATGAATTAAACCCAACTCATTCTGGCAGCTTGCTGGCAGATGGAGCGTGGCTATATCCACTTTCGATTGCTGTTGCTGGAAATTATGCCTATGCCCCAAGCTCAGGCGGTCTTGAAATTGCCGATGTAAGCAACCCCTTGGCGCCAGTTCACAAGGCCAAGTACCCGTTATCGGTCAATGGGCAATACTACGTTGCCGTTTCAGGTAACTATGTCTATGTGGGTAACCTGATAGACGGTTCAATTGAAATTGTAAATGTCAGTAATCCTGCCGCCCCCGTTCATGCGGCAACTTACTTTGCTGCTGATGAATTAGGTGGAAATCCGGGTGCTCGTTATATCAGTGTAATCGGTAATTATGCTTATGTAATTTCATCATATGGTTTGGAAATTATTGACGTGACCAATCCGGCTGTCCCGGTGCACAAAGGCGGCATTGCCAATAAAGCCGGCGGCGCCCAGCTTAGCGCACCTCGTGGCCTTTTTGTTTCTGGGAATTACGCTTACGTGGCCAGTAGGGGTAGCAATGCTTTAGAAATTATAGACATAAGCAATCCTGCTTCACCTATTCATGCCGGCAGTCTTTCCGATGGAGGTGGAGTAGCACCCTTTCTTAAGGGCGCTTACTCGGTTTACGTTTCCGGTCATTATGCCTATGTAGGAAGCACAGTAAGCAACGTATTAGAAATTGTAGATGTTAGCAACCCGGCAGCTCCCGTTCATGCCGGTAGTCTTGCCAATGGTGTTGGAGGTGCACTCCTTTCCTATCCACAGTCAGTCTTTGTTTCGGGTAACTATTGTTATGTATCCAGCTCAGGAAGTAGTGCTTTAGAAATAGTCGATATAACGACCCCTACGGCCCCCGTCCACGCGGCAAGTTTGGTGAATGGATCAGGAGGGGCAATCATTGGTAACTCGTGGTGCGTTTACGTTTCAGGTAACTATGCTTATCTTACCGACGGGGGTGGCATTGCCAGTGAACCCGTGGGAGGAATAGAAATTGTGGACATCAGTAGTCCAACCTCACCGATACACGCATCCACGCTGCTTCAAGGTGCCGGAGGGACGGTCAAGTTGTTTGGGGCCTCTTCAGTTTATGTTTCAAAGAATCTGGCTTATGTGACGGCAGGCGTCAGTAATGCTTTGGAAATAATTGATGTCACGAACGCCTCTTCTCCAGTTCACAAGGGAAGTATTTCGCATGGAACGGGAGGGGCCTTCCTAAAAAATCCAAACAGTGTTTTTGTTTCCGGTACAAATGCCATTGTTGCTAGTAGTGGAAGCAATGCGCTAGAGATTATTGATGTTACTAACGCCGCTGCCCCTGCAAATAAGGGAAGTATTTTGGATGGCGGTGGCACCGCTCCTTTTCTCAACAACCCGCAGTCTGTATTTGTTTCTGGTAACTTTGCCTATGTCGCCAGCTATGGTAGCAACGCTCTTGAAATTGTTAATATCACCAATCCTGCAGCTCCGGTGCATATGGGAAGTATCGTTGATGGTGGAGGATCAGCTCCCTTTCTTGTAAATCCTCAATCGGTTTATGTGTCTGGGAATTATGCTTATGTTGCCAGCTATGGCAGTAATGCATTGGAAATAATTAACGTCAGCAATCCCGCTGCCCCTGTTCATGCCGGAAGTATTTCTGATGGAGGTGGTGCGGCGCCTTTTCTCAATAATCCGCAATCGGTATTTGTATCGGGAAACTATGCGTATGTCACCAGCGTTACAAGTCTTGCTTTAGAAATTATTGATGTTACTAATCCTAATGCACCTGTACACAAAGGTAGTATTAGTGACGGGGGCGGAGTGGCGCCTTACCTAAGTTTGCCCGATGCCGTTTACGTTTCGGGCAATTTTGCTTATGTCACCGATGGCAACAATAATGCTTTAGAAGTTGTTGATGTGACCAATCCAGCCACACCTATACATGCGGGAAGCATAACTGATGGCAGCGGTGGGGCGCTGCTCGGTAGCCCAACCTCAGTTTACTTTTATGGTAATCATGCCTACGTTACAGACAATGGGTCCCAGGCCTTGGAGATAGTTTCTATATTTAACCCGGCCCCGGCCACTCCAGTGGCTTCCGTGGCCACGAGTATTTCTTCGACTGGCTTCACCATCGGGTGGAACAGCATATCTGGGGCTACCGGATATCAGCTTGATATTTCAACTGACAACTTTAATACGTTTGTAACAGGATATAATTCGGCATCGGTAGGCGGAACAAGCCAGGTGGTAACGGGATTGACAGCAGGAACAACTTACCAGTACCAGGTTAGGGCAATAGGGCCTTCCGGTATTACCGGCAACTCTAATTCCATCACTGGTGTTACCATTCCTCCCGTACCGGTGGCTGGTCCGGCCGATACCAATCCAAAACCCACCACCTTTGTTGCCAAGTGGGGAGCAGCTCAGGGGGCTACCGGTTACAATATCAATGTGGCAACGGATTCGACTTTCTCGACCAATATACTGTCTAGTTACAACAACCTGGCGTTGGGCAATATCACTTCGATCGAATTGATTGGCCTTGCTAACACCACCACCTATTATTACCAGGTGAGCGCTTCCAATGCGGGTGGCACTTCTGCATTTTCTCGCCCTATTTCCGTAACGACAACTTCGCTTCAAGACTCCCTTGCCTTGGTTGCTCTTTACAATGCCACCAATGGGGCAAACTGGACTAACAAGACGAACTGGTTGACGGGCTATTTTTCCACTTGGTTCGGCGTAACCATGAGCGGCCCAAATGTGACCGGGATTAATCTTTCGTCCAATAATTTAGTAGGAACAATACCAGCCGCTGTCAGCAATCTTTCCCATGTCACTAGCTTGAATTTGGGCGGAAACCAACTCAGCGGCCCAGTTCCTAGCCTTCCATCTCTGCTGCAAAAACTGAATCTCTCCAACAATAAACTCACGGCTGTTCCCGCGTTGCCATCGGTCATTATTTCAGCCGACCTTTCGCAGAATAAATTAACTCAATTGGGGAATATGACCACTACCTCAGTTGATACTTTGAAAGTGCAAAACAATCAACTGGCCTTTGGTGATCTCGAGTCTAACATCGCCGTCCCGGTTTTCACTTATTCGCCGCAGGATTCAGTTGATGTTGCACAAAGCGTCTTAGAGCAAGTCAATACTAGCTACACCTTTAATGCGTCCGTGAGTGGCACTGCCAATACCTACCAATGGGAGAAGAACGGAACCAACATTGCCGGAGCGACTGGTCCATCGCTAACATTCCCCAACATCACTTTTGCGGACGATGCGACCTACACTTATTCTGCTACCAACTCGATCGTTACCGGTCTGACGCTATATGGTCATAAGAAAATATTGCGAGTCTCTTCACTTCAGCGCGATTCGATTGCGTTGGTAGCGCTCTTCCTAGCTACCAACGGGAGTGGCTGGACCAACAAAACAAAATGGGCTACCACTCCAATTACCTCTGGATGGTTTGGAGTCACCATCAGCAATAATCGAGTCGTGGCGGTGAACCTTCCCAACAATAATCTAACGGGGGTTGTTCCGGTTGTCTTTGCCGATGTGCAACAATTAACAACGGTAGATCTTTCGCACAACAATATTAAATCCCTTCCTGATCTAACCGTGATCCCGGGCTTGGCAACACTGAACGTATCTTCTAACGCACTGGACTTTGCTTCCTTGATCGCCAACACCGCCATTACCGGAATAAACTATCCCAATCAGGCGAACCTTGGAGTCCCGATTGACACGCTGGTCAATTACGGAACAAACTACAACCTGAGCGTATCCACTAAAGGTGCTGGCAATGTATACCAATGGACGAGGAATGGCGTCCCGGTGACCGGAGCCACCGACACCACTTTCTTAATCGCGGCGATCAACCGAGGCAACATGGGGACGTATGTTTGTCAAATCACGAACCCGGCCGTTCCGGCACTTACCCTTCAAACCAACAGCAAACGGGTGAGAGCAGTGGCAACACTGTCGGGAAAATTTTCATTGCCGGATAGTACTGCCATTAATAGGGCAAATATGCTTTTGTTCAAGATCAATCTGGTAGGCAAGTATGATACTTTAGCTAATAAACCGATTTCAGCTGATGGTACCTTCCTGCTGGACAAGGTGGTATTGGATGATTATGAACTATTAGGAAAGCCTGATACCATCGCATTCCCCACAGCACTTCCAACCTACTATAAGTCCACTGTTTTTTGGGAGGTGGCAGACACGTTAAGCATCCAGGGAAATAGAACAGGTCTAGACATTTTTGCTGTCACTAAACCTACCCCACCGAAGGGTAATGGAAGTATTAGCGGAACATTGGAAGAGGGGGGTAGTTCCAGCGGTCGCGAAGAAGGGAAGCACCGTGTCGCCGGGGCGGGGGTATCGGCAAGTCGCGCCGAAGGCGCTGGCCGTACGCAAACAACGAAATATATTTTGGTCGAGTATACCCAGACAAACCAGAATGGAGAATTTCTGTTGGACCACTTACTCACAGGTGGGTACCGGCTCAACGTCCAATATCCGGGCTACCCGATGGATACTACCTCGTTTATCAATTTCTCGATAGGAAGTCTTCCATCGGATAAACAAGTGATTGTCGATGCAAGTGTGACGAGCAACAAAATTGTGGTTACACTTCTTAAGATTACGGGATTGGAGGAAGGCGATCATCGCTTTTCGATTTATCCTAACCCGACCAAAATTGCATTTAATATTGATTTGAACGAATCGATGGACAACGTGGAGTACATGATTTCAACAACACAAGGCCAAACGATAAAGACGGGCAAATTGACTCAAGCAGGTCCGAACCGGATTGACGTGTCCACGCTGTCCGCCGGTGTTTACCTGGTGGATTTGGTAAGGAACGGCGAGGTGATCAAGAACTTCCGGATGGTGCTAGAGTAAAAGGAAGAAACGTCAACACAAATGTTAAAATCCAAAATCATGAATCTGGATATTATCCATACCCTTCTTATCAAATGGATATTCTATCATTTTTTGAAAATTACTTAAGGTTACCAGGATCAAACTGCCAATTGCCAAGAACAAATAGATAGCCCAAGATGGAACCAGATCCCCAAGCCGATAGTACAGTATCGGTGCTTGAACGACAGGAAAAATTAAAATAAATGATATCGCGTAAAAACGCAGGCCAATCATCGTGCGGTGTTTCACCAAGCCGATCAGGTAGGCAGAACTTTCTGAAATATCCCGGACATAGCGAACCATACGGAGTACATTTCGGTTCGAAAGCCCTTCTCGGTTTTCTTCAATAAAATCAAAAATCCTATCGATTGATTCCATCATGGGTTGGTAGCCTGACTCCCGGTGTTCGAGCTGATGAAACAGTTGATCGCTTGCGTTTTTCAAGGTGTTCCGGATTTCGGTTTTCTTATCATCAGGAAGATCTTCTGAAATTCTAAATGAATAATGAACGGCCAGTAGGCCAGCCTTAAACATACTTAGGTATTCCAGGGCGTTCTCTCGGCGTTTGAAGGCTGACTGGATCGAAAATGCTAAAGGGAAACCGATGGCCAGTCCGAATAAGACCAAGTCAATATTGAATTTAATCTGGTATTGAATCGCCAAAAAAGCGGACAGTTGCGAAATCAACAGAACAAGAAGAGTACGTAAATTGAAAAGACTTAACACTTTCATGATCAGGAAAGGAAATTATCGCACATTAATACTTATTCTTTTGACTAATTCTTTGACTTCGGATTTTTCACTTTTAAAACAAAGATCCCCTTAAGCTAATTTAGCCTCCGCTAAATCCAATTCCGTTTTGGCCACCACTTTTTTTTCAACCAATAATTTCTCCCGATCCAATTCTACAAGAGTGGAGCGGGTCTCTGCCTCTGCGCTGGCGATGTTGGCTTTTGCCCTGTTAAGCTCAGCGCGGTATTCTTCATCATTGATTTTGAAAAGGAGTTGTCCTTGGGTTACCAACTTTCCTTCGTCCACAAAAATTTCTTCGAGGTATCCTTCTACCCGTGCCCTTATCTCCACATTCTGAAATGCCTGAATGCTTGTTACGTATTTAAGAGGCACGTTAAAATCCTGACTAAATACTTCCACTACTGGAAATTCTTCAGGCTTTACGTCAATATTTTTTTTTGGGCTACGATTACCGCTAAAAATAATAATGATAAATAGAAGGCAGGCCCTATGTAAAAGTCTATTCATTCTAAAGCCGGTGATAATAGTATCGGTTTTATGTAATATAATAATCAGATTTGATTGAAGGAAACGCAAGGCTTAAATTGAATTATGATAATTGTCATGCCACGGGATTAGTGGCCCCGTGACAAAGACATTACATTTGTTTTATGCCTTTTTAATCGCAACCGACGGTTTTACAAATCATATTCATCATGGTCAAATGGATGATGCAGAATAGGAATTTATGACTGAGCATCCGATTTTTATTTTTATCGCTTTACTTATTCTAGGCTACGGGATATTTTCCCCGTTGGCAGAAAAATCTATTATCACGGCGCCTAGGGTTTTCGTAGCCATTGGTATCCTGGTTAGTTTTCTCCCCTTGGAATTTACCCAGAAGGGGACACGCGCTCCTTATGTTAAAATACTGGCCGAGTTGACCCTGCTGATTGTATTGTTTTTAGATGCTTCTACCGGCTTGACGGCGGTACCATTTTCCAAATTGTTCAGGCGTGATCCTTCAACTAATCCTTGGATGACATCGAACCAGAAAAATTATAAGATGAATAAAGTTGGAAGAAATCATAAAATAATTAGCTCACTAAATCATTAACTATATGTGTAGATGGCTTGCTTACTCCGGAGGACCAATTCGCCTCCAAAACTTGTTATTCGAACCAAAGGATAACCTCATCGATCAAAGTCTTAGCTCGCGGTCTGCCGAGACGCCCACCAATGGTGACGGCTTTGGGCTGGGTTGGTATGGTCGATGGAAACAACCGGGACTCTTCCGAAGTATTCGGCCCGCTTGGAATGACAATAACTTCCGTGATCTTGCAGCCCATATTGAGTCCCACCTCTTCATGGCTCATGTTCGTGCGACCTCACTGGCCACCGTTCAGGAAACGAACTGCCATCCTTTCCGTTACAAAAACTGGCTCTTCGTTCACAATGGCGAAGTCTTTGAAATCGAAAAATTCCGAAAGGAATTGTTGATGCGCGTAGAACCAGTATACTTCGGGAACATCATGGGCACCACTGATTCGGAATTGATGTTCCATCTGGCACTCACCTTCGGTTTGGAAAAAGATCCGTTGAGTGCCGTTGCCAAGATGGCCGGGTTCATCGAAAAGACGGCTCGAAAATACGGTGTGTCAGAAACGTTATGGATGACCTTGGGCATTTCTGACGGCAAGACATTGTATGGCTATCGGTATGCCAGCGATGGCGCTGCTCCCACTTTATATTATAGTCCAGATCCTGAGGAGCTATTCAAACTCAATCCGGATGCGCGTGAAATAATTGGAAAAAAGGCCCGTGCCATTGTTTCCGAACCAGTGGGAATCCATAAGGAAGCGTGGAAAGAAATACCACAAAGTGGGTTGGTGATTGTCCGGGATGGAGAAGTGACCGTTGAGAAGTTCAAGCCAGTAGAATAGCCTGAGGCGACCGATGCTATCGAATGAGCAGGATCAACTTTTGAATGGTCATTCTAACGTTGCGTTTTTCTAGAGATTTTCCAGTAGACGTCGTTTTTATTTTTCATCACATCATAACAAATCTATGGGCGACAATAATTTTTGGAGTTCGCACCTAAAAAAAGAAGCGGTGCTCAGTCCGATTGATCGTATATCGGAAGTTTTATTTGGGCTTGTCATGGTGCTCACCTTCACCGGAACGATTAGTGCCACACATCCCGGAAGAGCGGCGTTGCGGGATTTATTGTGGTCGGCACTGGGGTGTAACCTCGCCTGGGGAATTGTAGATGCGATGATGTACCTAATGAATAATGTGCTGTCAAGAGCCTATGGATTATCGGTGATAAAAAGAATTATTAATAGCGGCGATGCCAGAACCATTCGGGAAATTATAAGACAAGAAACATCTTTTGTCTTGTCATCCTTGCTCACCGATGAAGAGTTGAACAACATGGGTACCCGCCTTAAAAAATTGGAATTACCTGCCAAACGGAATTTACTTACAAGCGCCGATTTTCTTGCCGCAATTCAAATTTTCTTGCTGGTTTTCTTGTGTACGCTACCCGTAGCGCTGCCCTTTGCTTTCGTTAACGACACGATGCTAGGAATGCGCATCTCCAATGGCGTGGCCCTCACCTTGCTGTTTATCGGAGGGTTCCGATTGGCACACTATGCCAGCCTTCGGCGTTTAGTCACGGCTGTATTATATACACTAATTGGTGTGGCGATGGTTTCCTTGACAATGGCTCTTGGCGGATGAAAGTCTTTTCGCTATTTATTTTCGCGGTGAGTATTTCCTTGCCGACTCTCTATGGTCAAGGCAAAGAATTTTTAGGCACTCCAAAATGGGAGATCTCCGCTGATATAAATCTTTATTTCATCCCTCGGGATTTCTTTATCGATCCCGTCGTCATGGCGGATCATGGCGCGCTTCATTTGGAAGGCCGTTACAATTGGGAAGACCGGAATACATTTTCTGCCTGGATCGGGAAAAATTATTCAGGTGGTAAAAAAGTTGAATACAAAATAACACCTATGGCCGGTGTGGCAGTCGGTCAGACCCAAGGGGTGGCTCCGGGACTCGAATTTACCCTAGGTCGGAAAAAGTTTGAATTTTCCAATTCACTGGAATACTTGTTTGATACCAATGTTAAAGAAGACAGTTATCTCTATAGTTGGAATGATTTGACATATTCGATTAAAGATTGGCTTTGGGTTGGCCTGAGTGCACAGCGGACAAGGGTTTACAAAACCAAACTAGATTTACAACGCGGTTTTATTTTGGGGCTAGGGCACAAAAAGTTTGAACTTACCACCTACCTGTACAATATAGGCTTTGATACCGCATTTACTTTAGTGACTCTTTCGGCAGGTCTTTGAATAGATCCTTCAAAGCTCATTTTTATGGATCAAGATGAATTTATTTTTGGATAAATGACTTTCATCATTTTTAAAAGGTGAAACGAAAGATAGATTGCCCGTTCAAGTAACTGCTATGAAAGCATCAGAGATTTTGCACCTGATCGGTCAAAGCTTTCCGATAGGGCCAACGGTAAAGCGTGACGGCGTCAATTTTTGTTTGTTCTCAAAAAATGCCGAGCGTGTTGATCTTTTACTTTTTGATAACGTTGAAGACATTGCGCCAAAAAAAGTCATCCCTTTAAATCCCGCCACTAACCGCACCTATCACTATTGGCATGTATTTGTACCCTCAATAAAAAGCGGTCAACTATATGGCTATAGCGTGACCGGACCCAATGATCCGTTTTATGGACATCGGTTTGATGCTAACAAAATTCTTCTTGACCCCTATGCCAAGTCCGTGGCGTTCCCCCAAGCTTATGACCGTGGCTCATTTGCCAATCCGGGCAAATTAACGGTGCCCTCACTGAAAAGTGTTGTGAGTGATTTGAGGGGTTATGATTGGAATGGAGACCGGCATCCGCGGCGGTCTTTTGCTCAAACTGTTATTTATGAAATGCACGTAAGTGGGTTCACCAAAAATCCGAACTCAGGCATTCCAAAAGAAATCCGCGGTACATACCGCGGATTGATTGAGAAGATTCCTTATCTGGTGAATTTGGGAATCACAGCCGTTGAACTCCTTCCGGTCTTTCAATTTGATATACAAGATTGTCCCAAAGGACTGGTCAACTATTGGGGCTACAGTCCGATTTCTTTTTTTGCGCCGCACCAGGGATACAGCACAAGTCCTGATCCCTTAAAAGTATTGGATGATTTTCGGGATATGGTGAAAGCACTACATCGGGCAGGAATTGAAGTTATTCTCGATGTTGTGTTCAATCATACAGCGGAAGGAAATGAGTCGGGCCCGATGTATTGTTTCCGGGGAATCGACAACAGCATGTACTATACATTAGAGGATGACAAATCACACTATGCCAACTACACCGGAACAGGGAACACCTTGAATGCCAACAATCCCATCGTGCGCCGGATGATTGTTGAAAGTCTTCAGTTTTGGGTGAAGGAAATGCATGTGGATGGGTTCCGGTTTGACCTTGCTTCAATTCTATCACGTGATAATAGAGGAAGACCCATTGAAAATCCACCGGTGCTGTGGGATATTGAGTCAGATCCGGTGCTGGCAGGAACAAAGCTCATTGCCGAGGCCTGGGATGCGGCGGGATTATACCAGGTAGGAACTTTTATTGGCGACAGTTGGAAAGAGTGGAATGGTAGATTTCGCGATGATGTTAGAAGTTTTATGCGTGGTGACGCTGGCGCTGTGCCTCGGTTTGCTACGCGGACGATGGGAAGTCCCGACTTGTATGAAAAAGATAACCGGGAACCCGAACAGAGCATCAACTTTGTTACTTGTCACGATGGTTTTACTTTGAACGATTTGGTTTCATATAACGCCAAGCGCAACCAAGCCAACGGGGAAGAAAACCGTGATGGTAACAATGACAATGCCAGTTGGAACTGTGGTGTGGAAGGGCCCAGCGATGATCCGAAAATTGAATCACTTCGGAATCGTCAGGTTAGAAATTTTCTTGCCATCACATTATTATCGGTGGGGGCTCCAATGATTTTGATGGGTGATGAAGTACGAAGGACTCAACGCGGAAATAATAATGCCTACTGCCATGACAATGAACTCACCTGGTTTGATTGGGACTTGGTAGAAAAACATAAATCACTTTTCAGGTTTGTGAAAATACTTTTGGCTTCTCGATTGAAAAGAGACTTGTCTAAAGAAGAATTTAGTATGAATCTAAAACAACTTTTAAAACATGCTACAATTTCATGGCACGGAACGGCGTTAAACAAACCCGACTGGTCAGAAAATTCGCACAGCATCGCTTTTACGATTCAATCCCTCAGTGGCACAACCGCCATGCATTATATGGTTAATGCCTATTACGAGGCGCTTGAATTTGAACTTCCAAAAGTGGATTTAGCGTCGACTAAAGTCTGGAAGCGATGGATTGATTCTTCGCTAGAATCACCAAATGATATCTGCATGATTGAAGAAGGTACGGCGGTGACCAGTGCGATCTATAAAGTAAACGCGCATACGTTAGCGGTCATGGTTAGACAAACTTAATTCTGCTCTAACTTCGTTTCTTTAAGAGGCGGGAACCTCAGGTTCGTGTTGTTCATTCATCCATGAGCTGAATAAATTGTAGGCTAATGAAAGAACCACCGGACCCAGCAACAGTCCAAGAAACCCATTGACAATAAAGCCACCGATCGCTCCCAGAAAAACAACGAGCAAGGGTACTGGGGCATTGCGTCCCAGCAAAATGGGTTTTAGAATGTTATCTGAAATCAGCGCAAGAATGGAGCAGCCAAGAAAAAGGGTTGCTGGCAAAACCTCATGCGTTCCGTAAGCATAAATAATGGCGGGGATCAGCACGGGCCCAACGCCGACTTGCACAATCGCCAGGATAAGACAGATAAAACACCACAGGCCGGCAAACGGAATTCCGATTGCGAACAAACCTATTCCGGCAATAACGGTTTGAGCAACAGCAACACCTAAGACACCTTTGACCACATTTCTGATTGTTGTTTCAGAAAGATTCATGAATGGCTCCCCTCGTTTTCCGGCAAGCCGGATGAAAAGTTTTCGTATGCCAGACGCTGCGCTTTCACCATAGGCTAACAAAAATCCTGAAATAATAATGGATACGACTAATTGGGCCACACCCAGCCCAACCTGAGTAAGCGCTGACAGCACCCAGCCAACCCCTTTTTTTAATTCGTCGCCATATTTAACAAAAGCAGCTTCCATATTTTCAGAGGCTAATGTCCACCCATCAAGCACAGGCTTAGCAATGGATGGCCATTGCTGAATACGTTCCGGTGTCGGTGGTGGAATAACCAACTGTCCACTCTTGTAAATTTCCCTCAGGTTATCAATGCCATCAATAAGGGAATTGGAAAGTATAACGGCAGGAACAATAATAATAGTCATTAGGATAGTTGTTACCACGGTTGCCGCAAGCCCTGCGCGACCGCGAAAAACTCTTTTAAGCCAAATAAACCAGGGGCTGATGGAGATAGCAATGATCATGCTCCAGAGAATAATGGAAACAAATGGGCTAAGGATCATAATCGACCAGCCTACAATCCATCCAAGTATTAAAACTCGAATAAGGACTTCAATCACTTTTGTTAAAGTATCTTGATTTGCCGTGGTTTTGTTCATAGGAGTGGTACCAATTAATGTGACATCGAAAAGCGCAAAGATGAAGTTACATTAAAATGAGGAATGAATATAACGTTACGGGAAAGACCGTAGCCATGATTTATATCATCTTTTAAACCGACCGAATTTCACCCATCTCCATTTTGGCCATGGTTAAGTTTGTAACTGTTATTTAACGGTATAAACAGGAATACTAAGACCTAAAATTGATAGATTTAAGATGTTTAATGTAATCGTAAGGAATTGAAACTACATCATATGTCACAACTTTTGACCCGCGTTTCGACCACATCGAAATGCCTTATTGGCGTATTCGCCTTTTTAATCATGGTGGGAACCGGTTGTGCCAAGAAGCAAGCCGTGGTGATGCCACCGGCAAAAGTGACCGTCATCAAGGCCATCCAGAAGGACATTCCTCTTTATGAGGAATATGTCGCACAAGTCTTTGGACTTTCTGACGTTGAGGTTCGCTCACGCGTGGAGGGCTGGATTACGGGCGTGCATTTCAAAGAAGGCTCCCAAGTTGCAAAAGGCGATCTGCTCTATACCATTGACGATATCCAGTACAAAACTAAAGTGGATGCCGCCGGCAGCGATCTGGCGAGAGCAAGGACTGAAGTAGTGCGCGCCAAGAGTGAATTGGATCGTGTAAAGCCACTCACCGAACTCAACGCCCTTAGTCAAAAAGATTTGGACAACGCGGATGCTGCCTACAAGGCAGCACTCGCTGAAGAATCAGCGGCGAAGTCGGTGCTCCAAAACGCGCAGATTGAATTAGGCTATACTAAAGTCTATGCGTTGATCAATGGTGTGATTGGCATCAGTAGTGCGCGTGTCGGAGATTATGTGAGGGGTGTATCGACTACTTCCATTTTAGCAACCATATCAGATGTAACGCGCGTGCGGGTGCGTTTCCAACTTAGTGAAAGGGAGTTCCTACGCCTTGCCCGTTTGGATCGTGCCGAAATTCAGCGCATGAAGAAAGTTGAACTCTTGCTCGCCGATGGGACGCTCTACCCATTGACAGGTGATGTCAATTTTGCTAACCGGGAGATCGATCCCAAAACCGGCACCATAACCGTGGAGTCAACGTTTGATAACCCAAATGGATTGTTACGCCCCGGATTGTTTGTCAAAGTACGGGTGTTGCTGGGCACTTTTAAAAATGCCATCCTTATACCACAACGAGCGGTTTTTCAATTGCAAAGCGTCTTCCAGGTTTTTTCGGTGACCGATTCTAGCACGCTCAAAGCTTCCATGATCGAAATGGGTCCGAAGTCGGGGGATGGCTGGGTAGTGACCAAAGGACTTAAAGCAGGTGACAAGGTCGCTGTAATAGGAAATGCAAACCTGACGTTGAATTCAAAGATTGAAGAAGTGCCCACCGTTTGGCCGGATACAACGAAAGTGAAGAACTAAAATAAAATTGTCAATCCGATAACCCGCCCCTATGAGCGAATTTTTTATACGGAGACCGATTGTTGCCATGGTGATTTCCATCCTGATGATCATCATGGGGCTCATCACGCTTCGTAGCATTCCGATTTCAAAATACCCGGACATCACCCCTCCAATGATACAGGTTACCACAACCTTTAACGGCGCCAATGCGGTGAACGTAGAACAGGCGGTGGCTACGCCCATTGAGCAACAGGTCAATGGGGTAGAGAACATGTTGTACATGAAATCCATCAACTCGAGCGATGGGGCACTCACCTTACAAGTATCATTCGAAGTGGGCACGGACCTTGACAACGCGAACATGCTCACGCAAAACCGCGTATCGCAGTCCAACTCAAAAATGCCAATAGAAGTGAAAAACTTTGGGGTTACGACTAAAAAGTCATTGGTATTTCCGTTGATCCTTGTTTCATTATCTTCACCAAAGTCAACCTATGATGCACTGTTTCTCAACAACTATGCAAATATTAATATCGTAGATCAGCTTTCCCGCCTCAAGGGCGTTGGCCAGGTTAATCTTTTTGGTGGAGCTGATTATTCCATGCGCGTTTGGCTAAAAGCCGATGAACTTACCCGTTTGGGGCTCACGGTGAACGATGTGATGAACTCCGTTAAAAAGCAAAATGCCATTTCTCCAGGCGGAAAATTTGGCGCACCACCCACCCCAGCAGGAATTGAAAATACATACAGTGTTGTTTTGCAGGAACGTCTTGTCACGGAGGAAGAATTTGGAAATATTATTGTCAAATCAAACGAAAAAGGAGCGATCATCCGGCTAAAGGACGTTGCCAGAATTGAATTGGGAACAGAGAATTATAATTCTTACAGCAGGCTCAATCGAATTCCAGCTTCGACGATCACCGTGTTTCAAATGCCCGGCTCGAATGCCTTGGAGGTTGCCGAATTAGTTCAAAACAGTATGAAGGAATTATCCAAGCGATTCCCTGATGATTTGAAATATGACATCTCGCTGAATACTTCCCGGGCTATTTCTGTGGGAATCGAAGAGATCGTTCACACTCTTTTTGAAGCGGTGCTGCTGGTGATCCTGGTGGTGTTCATTTTTTTGCAAGATTGGCGCGCCACGTTGATTCCGCTTTTGACCGTTCCGGTATCACTCATCTCAACATTCATCATCTTCCCGATGTTGGGATTCTCGGTGAACGTTCTTTCCTTGTTGGGGCTGGTTCTCGCCATTGGTCTGGTGGTGGATGATGCGATTGTTGTTGTGGAAGCGGTGATGCACAACATTGAGCACGGCCTTGACCCAAAAGAAGCGACCAAAAAAGCCATGAAAGAAGTGGGGGGTCCAGTAGTGGCCATTGCCTTGATTCTTGCTGCCGTATTTGTGCCGGTGGCTTTTGCCGGCGGGATCACGGGACGATTATACCAGCAGTTTGCCATTACAATCGCCATCTCCGTTTTGTTCTCTGCGTTTAACGCACTTACATTAAGCCCTGCCCTTAGTGCTTTGATCCTTAAACCAAAGAAAGAATCGAAAGGGTTATTGCAAAGGTTTTTCAATGGCTTCAATAAGATATTTGACAAGTTTACCTTAGGCTACACGGGCGTCGCCGGATTAGTGGCCAAAAAATCCATTCGATCATTGATCATTATCGGTATTATTGGTGGTGTTACTGGAATCCTTGGCAAAGCGATACCCGGTGGATTCGTCCCTGAAGAAGATGAAGGTTATTATCTCATCAACGTTCAATTGCCAGATGCCGCATCGCTTGAACGCACAGATCAGGTAGCCACGAAAGTGGAAGCGATTTTGAAAGAGAATGAAGCCATTCAATACACAACGGTTGTCATGGGATACAGCCTTCTCACGCAGTCCTATTCTACCAACAATGCCTTCGTGTTCGTTTCCCTCAAGCCATGGGAAGAAAGAACAAAAACAGCAAAGCAAATTATTTTAGAAACCAACATGGCTTTCCGAAAAACAATTTCAGAGGCAACAGCCATTGCGTTTGCACCTCCGCCCATTGAAGGGCTGGGAACATCCGCAGGATTCACTATGCAATTGCAAGATCGGTCTGGAAATACGCCGCAGTACCTCGATCAGCAGACAAAGAATTTTATTGCCGCGGCGCGGCAGCGTCCTGAAATCGGAAATATCTTTTCCCTCTATCGATCAAATGTACCACAGAAAAAGATTGTCATCGACTATGACAAAGCGGAAAAGCTGAACATTGATATATCGGAAATCACCAGCACGATCTCTGCTTATTTGGGAAGCAGTTATGTCAATGACTTTAACCGGTTTGGCCGACAGTACAAAGTATTTGTTCAGGCGGAAGCGGAAGACAGATTGAAACCAGATGATATTGCCAAATTTTATGTGCGCAGCAGGGCGGGAACAATTATTCCGTTGAATACCTTGGCGACGGTGGAAGATATTTCAGGACCATCCTATACGAACCGTTTTAACATGTTCCGCGCAGCTGAAATTTCCGGAGGCCCGGCTGAAGGGTATAGCTCATCGTCAGCGTTGAAGGCGTTGGAGGAAGTAGCGGAAACGCTTCCAAAAGAATTAAGTATCGCCTGGAGCAACATGTCTTATCAAGAGAAGGCAGCGGAAGGAACGGGTGGGGCAATGTTCATCATGGCTTTGATATTTGTGTTCCTCATTCTTGCTGCGCAGTACGAAAGTTGGACGCTTCCGTTTAGCGTGCTGTTGGGTGTGCCGGCCGCCGTATTTGGAGCTCTTTTTGGTTTGTGGCTGGGCGGATTATTTAGTACAAGTTATGTCAACAATGTATTTGCGCAAATCGGATTGGTGATGCTGATCGGATTGAACTCGAAGAACGCCATTCTCATTGTTGAATTTGCAAAAATGGTTCACGAAGAACAAGGGAAGTCGCTGTTTGATTCCGCCTTAGAAGCCGCCAAGTTGAGGTTTCGCCCCATCCTGATGACCTCTTTTGCTTTTCTCTTGGGCACGGTACCATTGCTTACTGCTTCCGGTGCCGGTGCTGAAGCACGCAAGGTGATGGGGATGGCCGTGTTCATGGGAACATTAATTGCCACCATTATCGGTGTGATCGTTGTTCCCGCTTTGTTTATTCTCATAGAAGGTATTGGCGGATCAAAGAAAACGGCCGCCAATCCGAGTACACACACAACGACCCCGCATTAATATGAAGCGCACCATTATCCTATTCTCTATTGTGGTACTTGCCCGGTGTGCCGTCGGCCCGAAATATAGTAGACCGGATACAAAAGCTCCTTCCTCTTATACTCAAGAGCATGTGCAATCGGATTCGATCACCAACATGAAGTGGTGGGAAGTATTCAAGGACTCTGCCTTGAATAATCTCATTCACGTCGCGGTGAAAGAAAATAAGGATATCCGTGTTGCCATCGCCCGTGTTGATGAGTCCAGAGCAATTCTTGGGTACAACAAAGCAAATCTCGGTCCTTTCCTTGATTATTCTGCGCGAGCGCGTGGTACTAATTTTGGTTCGACAGCAGAAGGGGCAACGGTAGCTTTTCCAACCAACTCTTATTCAGCCCTTGGAAATATTTCCTGGGAAATTGATATCTGGGGAAAACTCCGTCATGCGAATCGTGCCGCCTATGCGCAGATGCTAGCGTCCGAAGAAGATCGCAGGTCGGTCTATATCAGCCTGGTTTCTCAAGTGGCTGAAAATTATTTCCAATTGAGTGGTCTGGACGAGCGACATGAGCTAGCAAGGCGCACCTATGAATCCCGCAAAGAGTATGAACGTATCCTGACGTTGCGTTTTGAAAGAGGTGAAGTGGCTGAACTCGACAAGTTACAGGCTGAACAATTGACAGCGTCGGCAGAAGCACAGGTGTATGCCTTGGAGCGGGAAATTGTGTTAACCGAGAATGCCTTGAATGTCTTGTTGGGCCGCGCCTCCACACCCATCACACGCGGATTTTCTAATGCCGAACAACCCTTGCCGGTGGAGATCCCTCAAGGTCTTCCATCACAGTTACTGGAGAGGCGTCCTGACATCCGATCTTCTGAGCAAAAATTGATTGCCCAAACGGAACAAGTGGGTTATGCTGTCGCCCTTCGTTTTCCATCACTAAGCCTTACCGGATTCCTGGGAATTGCCAGTCAGGACCTTTCTACCCTTACAAAAGGGGATGCCTTTCTGGGATCCGTAACGGGCCAACTGGCAGGCCCATTCTTCCGATTTGGTCAAAATAAAAGACGGGTAGAAGCCGAAAAAGCCTTGGCCCGACAATTTGGATACGTTTACGAAAAAACGGTGATCAACGCTTTCGCCGAAGTTGAAAATTCTCTCGCTCAAATCAGGACCTACAAAAAGGAATACCACGCCCGAGAGCATCAGGTAGCCGCCACACAAAAGACACTCAACTTGTCCAGGGCTCTTTATGATAACGGATACACGTCCTTCCTTCAGGTCCTGGACTCTGAACGTGAGCTCTACAGTGCCTCGTACGACAAATCACTTGCCCTTCAAAACCAACTGATCTCCACGGTCATGCTGTACAAGGCGTTGGGCGGTGGATGGTGATCAAATTCGGAAGGATCAAGCGACTGCGGGCATAAAAAAAAGCATCATGGCAATGATTAAATACATAATGATAAGTTGAACTCCTTTGTACCAGTTCGATCTACCAATAAAAACACTCGACATCCCCAATGCTTTTCCCGTCTCTTCTACAGCGCCGACAAGAATCTCACTCATAAATGCCGCAAACAACGAGGCGATTACCAGTGCGGTGAGGGCCCGCTTCATTGACCAGCGTTCTTGATGAACCTTTTTTCCATTCTTACCCTTGCTCCTGAAAAAATCGGGGTGGGTCTTCAGCATGAAAATTAAGTAAAGTCCATAGGCCACGAGTAAGGTGATTGATAAGGCTATATTCAACGCGTTCTCACAGGGGTTTGGCAGACCGGCTCCTAAAAAACGATGGAAGGCACTGGGAACCATCAGACTGATGACAGCGTGGCATTGAGGAGCCCACCGATGGCATCCCCTGTATAGGCGGCCAGTTGTTCCGTCGTTGGAAAGAGCGGCCGAGAAAAAAATTAAAGGTGCCGATGTATGGAGATAATCCAATACCAGGGCAACAGGAATAAAAACAAAAGCCAATGGAGGCTTGGTTTGATTAATTGTTTCATAGGATGGATGGCTTTGAAACCATGCTATTTTTTTGACTTTTCTTCGAACTCAGCAATGACCTGGTCGGTATTTACTTTTCGGCTGATGTGACCGATGGATTCTTCTAATCCCTGTTTTCTTAACAATTCACGAACGCCAGAAATTGTATTCACCACACGAAGCGAAATGCCGCGTTGCACTAAATGCTTTTGAAGTTTCAAAAACATTTTTGATGCAGAGACGTCGATCGCCGGTGAAGCAGACATGTCAATGACCAACAGTTTGACATCGGAGTCTTTGTGAAGAATTTTTAGGATATGTTGAAAAACAAACTGTTGATTAAAATAGAAAAGCGAAGCTTCAATCCGGATAACTTTGCATTGAGGGATTTGTTCATTGTCGGGGTGACGCTGGATATCGGAATACTGCGTTGTGCCTTTCACGCGACCGAGTACAACTACCGCAGGGGCAGACGTGCGGGCAATTAAGTAAAAAATAGAAGCGATGCAAGCAATCAAAACACCTTTTAGAATACCGAAGGCCAGAACACCAGCGATGGCAATCATGGCGATATAAAATTCACTTTTACTTAGCGTATAGAGTTGCTTCAGTTCTTTCACTTTGACTAATCCGGTGATGGCATCCAACACCACAACAGCAAGAATAACTTCCGGCAGCCGTTTTAATAAGCCGGTGAAGTACAAAAGCAGAATGGATAACGTGATGCTGCAAACGATAAGAGCCATCGGCGTTTTTGCTCCGGCTTTATCGTTTACTGTTGATTGCGACATGCCCCCGGAAACCGGGTAGCCCGAAGCGAAAGCGGCCGCCAAATTCGCCGCACCCAGAGAAAGTAATTCCTGCCTTGGGTTGACATCGTAATTGTTTTTTTCGGCAAATGTTCTTGCCACTGCCATCGTTTCTAGATAGCCCATTACAAAACATCCCAGAGCAAGTCCCAAAATTCCATCCACATCGCTGAACCTCAAAGAAGGTCGGCTTATCGCTGGGAGTCCAGAAGGAACTTCACCTAGTAGATGAAGCCCTGAAAGAAATTCGGGTGCAAGATTTACTGCAGCGATAGAAAGGATTACTATAAAAAGTGAAACAGGTCGTCCGGGGAGCAATTTATTACAAATGAGCAGGAGGGAAAGAGCAGTGATACCAAAGATAAAAACTGCCCAATTGATTTCAGGCAAACGAGTCATCAAGGTCCAGAGCCTTTCAAAAAAATTACTCCCTCCGCCTTCTACACCAAATAATTTTGGAAGTTGCGTGACAGCAATCGAAAAGGCGGCACCCGCCTTGAAGCCAAGCAAGATATTTTCACTGATGAAATTTACCAGGCTACTCAATTTCAGCAGATAGGCCACAAGACAGAGTACAAATACGATTAAGGCAGTCAAAGAGGAAATGGCCGCCCATCGTTGAAGATCTCCTCCCGAAAGCAGTGCAACACTGGTTCCCACCATGAGTGACAACGCCGACGTTGGACCAACGGCGACCTGTTTAGCCTCCGTAAAGAAGGCGAATAGTAAGCATCCTGCCAGACAGCAGTAGATTCCGTATTGTGAAGGCACACCGGCTAAACTCGCGTAGGCCATGCTTTCCGGAAGAACAAACGAAGCGAGTGTGATTCCCGCAAGGAGGTCCCATTTAGCAAATCCTAAATTGTAGTCTCCGATCCAGCCGACGATTGGGAGAAGTTTAGACAGGGCCACCTTCATAATAGACTACTTTAGTAGGTAAGAGAATGAGAAAGTTGTAAATGGCTATGGGAAGATAGCAGAGTAATTCTAAAGCTCCATTATTTACCTTCGGAAAGCAGCATCTTCTTCACTAATGCGACATCTTTTATGCGCTCAGCACTAAGTTTGGGATAAGAAAGTTTCATCGAATCCAGTGCGTCAATGATGGCAGCCGCAACAATAATCCGTGTAAACCATTTGTTATTTGCAGGCACCACATACCAAGGGGATTTTTTGGTAGCTGTGTTGCGGATCATGTCTTCGTAGGCTTTCATGTAATCATCCCAGAGAGTCCGTTCTCTGGCGTCACTTGGCGAAAGTTTCCAGTTTTTTTCTGGATTCTCAATCCTTTCAAGAAAGCGTTTTTTCTGTTCTTTTTTTGAAACGTGTAGGAAGAATTTTACCACCACTGTACCATTGTTGTGTAAATACTTTTCGAAATTCCGAATTTCTTTGTAGCGATTCTTCCAAATTTTTTTGTCAACCAATTCCTCGGGAAGTTTCTCTTTCTCCAATAACTCAGGGTGTACCCTTACCACCAGTACTTCTTCGTAATACGAGCGGTTAAAGATGCCGATGCGTCCGCGTTCGGGGAGATGTGGCTGACAACGCCAAAGATAATCATGGTCCAGATCAACAGCAGAAGGCGATTTAAACGAAGCTACCTGACAGCCCTGAGGATTGATTCCACTCATGACATGCTTGATGATGCCGTCTTTACCCGCTGCATCCATGGCTTGAAAGACTAGCAACAAGGAACGTTTGTCCTGGGCGTAGATCATGTCTTGCAAGGCCGCAAGCTCTTCAATTCCTTTGCTGAGGGCCTCGGCCGCGCGCGGCTTGTCTTCCGACTGAAATTCGGCTGTGTCGTCGGGATCAATATCACTGAGGTTGAATTTCTTACCATCTGAGATGCGATAAGGCTTGGACACCTTACGGGCGCGTTGGATGAATTCCTTTCGTTTCATGATTCACCTGATTTCTAGTAAGACAATTAATTATTCGGTAAAAAAGTGTTCAATGCGAAACTAACGGGTCCGCTTCCTGCAAAACTTTTTCCATATATAGCCATGCAAATTTTCTCATTTGCAGGTAATTCATTTTTCCTTTTACACCGTAGCGTGTAACGAGGTCGTCTTGTACCTTTGTAAAGACATCATAGTTGCTTAATTCATCTGGATTTATGTTCAGTTTGTATTCCTTTATGTAGCTTTTGTAAAAGTCCTTAAACTGATCACTGAAAATTGGAAAGACATCAGGTTTATGAAGATTGCAGTAGACAGATGCAAAATGAAGAAGATTTTCCTCTTTTCCGTTAAAGGCGAGGTGAGCAATATCAGTCACCACCGATAAATCGTTTTTCGCTAATCTTGGATCGATGTTAAGTTTCAAAATATGCTTGGCCATGGCTTCCTGCGCTCCCAGCCGGTTGAAATCCGCATCATTCATAATACTCAACTTCTGCTGAATATCCTCAAGCTTGGTATTGGAGGGATTGGCTTTGTAGAAGTCGAGGTTACGGGCGTCGTTGACGAAATAAGTTTCCTGACCGCTGTACAGGTCAAGATATTTTTTGAGTGATTCTTGAAAAGTTGACATAAAACTTCAATTTAAAGTGGTGAACCATGCTTACCGATTCACCATCAAATGTAGATTTTACACCCCATCAAGTTGGTGATACCCATCATAGATAAGGATGATTTACGTCACCAACCATTGTCTACATCCAAAAAAAATTAGAGTTAGGATTTAAATTCCCATTGCGATTACTGCAAAAAGAGTTCCTACACAAAGCAGGTAGATGATCAATAACCTTTTCAAAATGAAGGCAAACCATTCTTTATAGGAGATGCCTGCAATAGTGATGATGGCCATTAATGATCCATTGGTTGGGCTAATCATATTCATGAGCACTGCACCATATTGAAAAGCGATTACACAAGCATCCCGAGACAGACCGATGAGATCTGACAGCGGGGCAAGTATTGGCATTGTTAATACCGCCTGTCCCGAGTACGAAGGGATCATGATATGCAACATCGCTTGAGAAGCCATCATGCCAATAGCAGAAAGGATAGGGGTCACGTATTGAAGCGGAGCAAACAAGCCATGTATAATGGAGTCTAGGATCATCCCTTCTTTGAGAACCAAGGGAATAGCATAAGCGAATCCGCCGATCATGGCAGCAAATGTCATTTGCTTTAATCCTTCCACGTAGGAAAGGAAAGTACCATTCAAACCAAGGCCTCCGATTAATCCGACAATTATACCGACAACAAAAAATTCAGCCGATAACTCGTTGAAGCTCCAACCTAATGAAAGCATTCCATAGATCAATAAGGCAAAAGCAAATAAAACCAGATTAAGAATAAGACCATGCGACTTGCTGAAACGGTTGAAGGAGGCTTCTTCTTTTTGCTTCTCAATGCGGTTTCTGTTTGCATAGCGAATGACGATAATCATCCATAGCACGAACCCAATTGCAAACACAATCAATCTAAATATACTATTGGTTAAAAAAGGGACTTCAGAAATTTTCTGCGCGATGACGGCTGCAAATGGATTGACCGGGCTGAACGATGCACCAAGAATTGCCGAGCCATAACTGATCGCCACGGTGACCATTGGAGAATAACCAAGATTGCGGGTAAATATCAGCAGTACTGGAATTAACGGAATGATTTCTTCCTCCAATCCTTCGGTTGCTCCTCCGACCGCAAAAAGTAATCCCGTTATCGCCAGCGCGAATTCTTCCTTCCCTCTTACTTTTGAGGTAAAGTAAACCACGCCTTCTTTGAGGGCCCCTGTCTGTTCAACAATAAAAAGACAGCCACCAACCAAAAAGATAAGCACGACTACTTCTCCTCCCTTTACGATGCCCCTGGGTATACACACCAGTATTTCAAACGGAGAAAGATTTTTCGTTTCGACCCGCTGATAAGAGTCCGCAACAACCACTTCTCGGTTAGTGGTGGGGTCGACCTTGCGTTGGTACCGTCCCTTAGGAATGATGTAGGTGAGTATTCCCGCTGCAAGAATGAAGCTGACTACGATGGTCAGGGCGTTAGGGAACGTGTGATTTTTCATTCTGCTAAAATTATTAAAATATTACATGTCATTTTAATACCTCGCCAAATCATATAACTTTCAAAAATTTATCCTCAGGTGCATAACATACAACCGCTACTCAATAAAACCTATCTCAAAGCAACGTCCGCCAGGGGCGTTTATATTTATGATGAATCTGGCAAACCCTACTTGGACGGCTCTTCGGGTGCAGTGACCTGTTCGTTAGGTCATTCCCACCCGAAAGTGTTGCCAGTCATTAAGCAACAACTTGACAAACTTCAATTTGTGTACCGCTCGCAGTTTGGTTCCGAAGAAGCGGAGCAACTGGCTACTAAATTGTTTGCGTTGTCAGTGCAGAAAAAACATGCCCATGCGTTTTTTGTAAATAGTGGAACCGAAGCAATTGAAACGGCCATGAAAGTGGCGCTGCAGTATTGGCAGGAACAAGGGCAGGCTGAGAAGAAACATTTTATTTCTCGTTGGAAAAGTTATCATGGGATTACGGTCGGCGCACTTTCCTTGTCGGGACATTCCTTGCGACGTCAGCGATTTGAAAACTCGCTGGAAAAGTATCCCGCTCTTCATGCCGATCTTGAAAATGATGCACTTGAAATACATACGAAAGAATTCATCAAGGTCATTGAAAAAACGGGAGCAAAGCATATTGCCGCCTTCGTGGCTGAGCCGATCGTAGGTGCTGCAGGCACAGCGTTAACTCCGCACCAAGATTATTATAAAGCGATGAGAGAAATCTGTGATGCCTATGGAATTCTGTTCATTGCAGACGAAGTGATGACCGGCTTGGGCCGTACCGGAAAATGGTTTGCGTTGGAATATTGGAATACCCTTGCCGATATTGTGACGGTTGGAAAAAGTTTAGGGGCAGGCTATGCTTCCATTGCTGCGACCATGATGACCGAGAGGGTTCTTGCACCAATAAAAAATGGAAGCGGACTTATCATGAGCGGCCACACCTACAGCGGCCATCCGCTTTCTTGCGCTGCTGCATTGAAGGTCCTACAGGTGGTGGAGGAAGATAATCTTCTCTCGAATGTGAATGATAAAGGTACATTTATAAAAAACAGATTAATTGATTTGAAAAATGAATATCCATTGATGCACGTGGTGAGAGGCAAAGGATTGATGATCGGTGTAGAGGTTGACCCTTCTAAGAAAGGATTGCAGGCGAAATTAATTGATCAGTGTTTCAAGAATGGATTGTTGGTTTACCCTTCGGTGGGTGGCCCGTACGGAAAAGATGAAAATGGAATTTTGATATCGCCCCCTTTTGTCATTAATCAACAGGAGACCGATGAACTGCTCAATAAGTTTGAACAATCCTTAAAAGAAGTGCAGCCATGAGTCTGTTCAACAAAGTCACCGACTATGAAACAATCAAATCCTCTTTTTACGATGGCATGACGCTGCTCTTTGGTGGATTCGGAGGTGTGGGCACGCCTCCCGGTTTAGTCGATTGTCTCATTGAATCAGGAGCAAAAAATATCAACCTCATCGGCAATGATGCAGGCTTTCCTTGGATCGGAATAGGCAAGTTTATTTGCCTGGAACGTGCCCAATCCCTTGTGGCTTCGCACATCGGCTCCAACCCTGTGGCGGGTGATTTGATGAATCAGGGAAAATTGAAAGTGGAATTTTCTCCACAAGGAATTTTAGTGGAACGCATTCGTGCTGGTGGCGTCGGGCTCGATGGATTTCTTACCCAGATAGGAATGGGAACAAACCTGGCTTACGACAAACCAAAGATAAGAGTGGGCGATAAGGAATATTTGTATGAAGCCCCTATTACCGGAGACGTGGCGATCGTGTATGCCAAGAAAGCCGATACCTTTGGTAATCTTATTTTTGACAAGACGGCCCGCAATACGAACCCTTATGTAGCGATGGCAAGCAAAGTAACGGTGGTTGAGGCCGATGAAATCGTGTCAATGGGCGAGTTGAATCCGGAAGAAATTATTGTCCCTGGAATTTATGTCAAGCATATTGTGCAATCAAAAGGATATAACTGGAAATGGAAATGGGAGATGCCCGACAAACAATAGCACAGCGAGCTGCACAAGAAGTAAAAGATGGCATGGTGGTGAATCTTGGAATCGGCATACCCTCGTTGGTACCCGATTATCTTGATCCTTCCATTCAGGTTTTTTTTCAAGCAGAAAATGGAATCCTTGGCATGGGCCCGACGCCGGTGGTGAACGCCGACGGCAACTTGAGCAACGCCGCTGGACTTCCGGTCACCCTAGTTCCCGGAGCAAGTTATTTTGATAGCGCCCTGGCCTTCGGCATGATTCGAACAGGATGCGTTGATGTTTCAATTTTAGGAGCGTTGCAAGTGAGTCAGCACGGTGATTTGGCCAATTGGATTGTGCCGGGAAAAAGGGTTCCGGGTGTGGGTGGCGCCATGGAGTTGGCTTACGGGGCAAAGAATTTGATTGCCTTGATGACCCATTGCGAAAAAGATGGTCGGCCAAAAATAGTGAGGAAATGCACCCTTCCCATCACCACGTATCATTGCGTGAAGCATATCATTACCGAGATGGCCGTGTTTTTCATTCAGGAGGGTGCTCTGGTGCTCGAAGAAATTATGCCAGGCTCTTCGCTGGCGGATATTAAGAATCATACCCAGGCTGATTTTACCGTTTCGGTTAACCTGAAATCCAACGTATGAACGCGAAACAAAAACAAGTTGAGAATTACATCAAGGATCATTCAAAAGAGGCTGTTTCTTTTTTGCAGCGGATGATCCAGCAGCCCAGTGTTCAGGGAAATGAAAAAGGCGTACAGGCGATCGTCATTGAAAAGCTAACCCAACTTCGATTGGAAGTGGAGGTGTGGGATCCGGATTTCGATGAGCTCTCGAAACATCCTTATTTTGTCGCCTCCCGAAATAGTTATGCCGGGAGCCCTAACGTGGTGGGCGTGTTAAAAGGAACCGGAGGAGGTAAGTCGATTATATTAAATGGACATATTGACGTGGTGCCTGAAGGGGATGTCACCAAATGGAATCAACCGCCTTTCTCCGGACATATTGAGAATAATAAGATGTTTGGAAGAGGAACCACTGATATGAAAGGAGGGAATGTTTCTCTTTTGCTCGCCTTGGAAGCCATTATCAAATCCGGTATAAAATTGAAGGGCGATGTGATCTTTCAATCGGTGATTGAAGAGGAGGCGGGCGGAGTTGGAACATTGGCCGCGTTGCTGCGTGGCTACAAAGCCGATGCGGCTATCATTCCCGAACCGACCAACATGAAACTCTTCATCAAGCAACAGGGTTCCATGTGGTTTAGAGTCATCGTGGAAGGTAGGTCTGCTCATGGCGGTACGCGTTACGAGGGCATATCCGCTATTGACAAGGCGTGGAAAGTTTACGATGCGATTATGAAACTGGAAGCCAAACGTAATACCGCGATCAACGATCCCTTGTATCAACACATCCCTATTCCCTTGCCGATTAATATAGGAAAAATTCAGGGAGGGTCATGGCCCTCTTCTGTTCCTGATGTGGTGACGCTTGAAGGCCGCATTGGTGTGGGCCCTCAGGAAGAGATGAGTGAAGTGAAAAAACAGTTAGCTGCATGCCTTAAAGAAGTGAGTGGGCTGGATGAGTGGCTGCGTGACCATCCGGCTCGACTTGAATTTTTTGGCGCCCAGTGGGTGCCTAATTTTGTAGACCGCGACCATCCCTTTGTAAATACATTGATCGCGAATTTTGAATCGATTTATAATAGAAAAATTAGTATCGAAGCATCACCGTGGGGAACCGATGGCGGATTGTTGGGTAAGGTGGGTGGAATACCTACCTTGATCATCGGTCCAGGCGAAACCAAAATGGCCCATTATCCAAATGAGTTTATTGATTTAGCGGAAGTCACGCTTTGTGCTCAACTTTTCGCCAATACAATGTTATCGTGGTGCGAACCGGCCTAGCTACTATCCCGTGATCAAATCGGTAATTACAAACAACGCCACCGTCGCCGTTTATACGGATACCTTAAATAAACGTATCCGCATAGATGATTATACCGGAGACTTGACGGAAATCAGGGATATCATCCAGCAACAAAAATTTGATTGGGTTGAAAAACTAATCGTAAAATCACGTGCACAGGATGTGCCTTTTTTTATGGCGATGGGATTTTCCTGCGAAGCTTTCATTAAAGGATATTTCGCTGGCACGGATATGTACTTTTTGACCATGTATTTTTCTTCCGCTCGTCAACGGACCGAAAAATGGATGGAGGAAGAATCAATTCTTCAGAAACTGCTTTCTAATAAAAGTGACATTGAAGCCCCCTGCGTTGACGAGATCAAAGTGGCAACGCCGGCGCAAGCCGGCGAGTTGGCGCGTTTATACAATGCCGTATTTAAGGTTTATCCCACACCCCTTGGCGATGAAGCTTACATCATTAAGACCATGGAAGAAGGTACGCTCTATGCCTACCTGGAAAGTGATCATCATATCGTGAGTGCCTCTTCTGCTGAAATAAATTGGAAATTTAAGAACGCGGAGCTCACCGATTGTGCTACTTTACCGCAAACGGAAGGAAAAGGACTTATGAAAAGGTTACTTTATTTTATTGAACAAAGACTAAAATCGGATGGCATTGGCTGTTGTTATTCGATTGCCAGGGCGGAATCATTTTCAATGAATAGAGCATTTTTTCAATTGGGTTATTCCTATGGAGGGCGCTTAATAAAAAATTGCCTTATTTATTCGGGACTGGAGGATATGAATGTTTGGTATAAGAAATCGCATGGAGAAGATTTTTAAGTTTATTTTATGGTTCGGTTTGGTGCTGGGTAATTGTTTCCATGTTGTGGCGCAACGGGTTCCGGTGCTCAATCAAATCGATCTCCCTCACAATTATTATTTCCGGGAACTTTTCCTTCCTCAGTTAACAAGCGGCCCCTCTTCGGTGGCCTGGATGCCCGATGGAAAGACGTTGATTTATTCCTTGGCGGGAAGTTTATGGAAACAAACGACCGAAAGTGATGCAGCCGAACAATTGACCGATGGAGACGGCTATGATTATCAACCGGATGTTTCCCCCGATGGAAAAAAAATTATTTTTATTCGGTACAATGGCGTGGCGGCGGAATTGATGCTTCTGGAGATAGAAAACCATCAAACAAAATCGCTGACCGACAATAAAGCCGTCAACCTTGAACCGCGGTGGTCACCCGATGGGAGAGAAATAGTTTTTGTATCCACCCTGACTTCAGGTCATTTCTTATTGTACAAAGCAAAGATAGAAAATGGTCAACTACACGAAATACAGTGCTTAACGCCGGATCGTAAAAGTTTGGTCAAACGATATTATTACAGCGAATTTGATCATGCCATCAATCCGGTCTGGTCACGCGATGGAAAAGAAGTAGTTTTTGTATCGAACAAGGAAATTGGCAATGGCACGGGCGATATCGTCCGCCTCGACCTGCAGACCCGTGAAGTCAAAACAATTCATCACGAAGAAACCAATTGGAAGGCCCGGCCTGATATTTCCCCTGACGGCACGCGGTTGGTGTACAGCAGTTACCTTGGCCGTAACTGGCATCAACTTTGGATGTTGCCCGTGAGCGGAGGAAATCCGATTCCATTAACTTATGGGGAATATGATAACACGTCGCCGCGTTGGTCCCCCGATGGGGAGACGATTGCTTTTATTTCAAATCGTGAAGGAAATGTTTCGCTTTGGACGGTGAATGTTTTTGATGGCGAGCAGAAGCAAATAAAAATTCACGTACTAAATTATGTCAAGCAACGCGTCGGTTTGCAACTGATTATTCGCGATGAGCGGGGAGGGGAAACCCCTGCCCGTGTTAGTATTATCGACAGCCGGGAAAAATTTTATGCTCCTGAGCAGGCCTGGATACAGGCTGATGATTCGAGATACCCATCAAGTCAAAAGTTTGAGTCGCATTACTTTTTCAGCGATGGGAATGAGATGATACCTGTTCCAAAAGACAAAATGGTTATTTATGTATCGCATGGTCCGCAGTATGAAATTCAGAAATTGGAAGTTGATGCAACTCATGGTGTTAATAATCCAGTGATCGTCCATTTAAAAAGACTTGACCTGCCTGCCGACGTTGGAAAATGGTGGAGTGGCGATGTGCATGTGCACATGAACTACACGGGTCACTACAAAAACAGACCCACTCAGCTCATTCAACAAGCCAAGGCAGAAGATTTGAATTTTGTTTATAACCTTATTGTCAACAAGGAGCAACGTATTCCGGATATCAGCTATTTTTCAACCACGGCCGATGAAGGCTCTGATGGAGAAACCATGTTATTGCATGGACAAGAATTTCACACCAGTTATTGGGGGCACCTTGGTTTACTAAGCCTAAAAGATCATCTTATTCTACCTGATTATTCGGGATACCCTGCGACAGCTGTTGAAAGTTTATTTCCGCATAATTCTTTTGTGGCTGATCGCGCGCATACCCAAAAAGGGCTGGTCGGTTATGTGCATCCCTTTGGACCAGGCGAAGTCGCCCCAGCGCTGTCCACCGAATTAACCAGTGAATTGCCCATCGATGCAGCCCTAGGAAAAATAGATTATTACGAACTCCTCGGCTTCTCCGATCATAAATCATCGGAATTTGTTTGGTATAAGCTCTTGAACTGCGGATTTCGTATTTCAGCGGCCGCCGGGACTGATGCCATGGCAAATTATGCCAGCCTTCGGGGCCCCCTTGGGTTGAACCGAGTTTATGTAACGGCCGAGGAGTCCCTGAATGCCACCGTTTTTGAAACGAAACTGAAGACGGGAAAAAGTTTTGTTACCAATGGACCTATTGTCGGGTTGAATGTAGAGAAGGCAAGTCCGGGAGATAGTATCCCCATCAATTCAAAAGGCCAACGACTTTCTTATTCCGGCTTTTTGAGAAGTAATGTTCCCGTGGACCACGTAGAATTGATTTGGAATGGAGACGTGGTCGCTACGCCGTCATTGAATGGGCCAACCAAACGGCTTGACTTCAAGGGAACTATTAATGTGAAAGGTAAGGGGTGGATTCTCCTGCGTGCGTGGAGCGACCAAGCCCATCCTGATCTTCCCGACTGGTATCCCTATGCGAGTACAAATCCAATTTATTTAACGAGTTCTGTGAGTAACAATAAACAAAAAATAGATGCAGCGTATTTTTTGAAATGGGTCACGCAAATTGAATATAAAGCAGGCGAATTACCCTATCGAAGCGAAAGAGAGAAAAAATTGGTATTGAAAGACATTCTGATAGCAAAATCATTTTATCAGGATCTGATCAAGTAGACAGAGATGAAAAGAAATAAGTTTATTCTCCTGGGTCTATTTTGTTTGGTCAACCTACTTGTATTGGGCCAGCATCCATTAAATATTTTGCGAGAAGAAATAATGATTCCAATGCGTGATGGCGTTAGGTTGGGTGCCATTGTTTACCGGCCTGAGCAGGGCGGAAAATTTCCGGCTCTCCTTTATCGCACTCCTTATGGCATTGATAATTATGATGAATATGCTGAGTTTCCGCTGAACGCAGCCAAGCAAGGGTATGCGGTCTTCTTGGCGGATGTGCGCGGCCGACTCCGGAGTGAAGGTGAGTTTGAAGCCTATCGCAATGAGAAGAAGGATGGATATGATCTCATCGAATGGGTAGCGCAACAATCTTACTGCACAGGAAAAGTGGGAACCTATGGTGGGTCCTATCCGGGCATTGTACAATGGCAAGCGATGGCGGAGGCGCCTCCGCATCTGGTTGCTGCTGCCCCGGAGATGACACCCATCGACAGTCATCATTTTATTTATTATGGAGGGGCCTTTTCACATCCGTGGATTGACTGGTTCGTCCCTTACATTCTCTCTGACAAACGGAAAAGAGCGAATGACCATTCGGGCACATGGGATAACGTGCAGGCCATCGCGGAATGGGACAAGAGCGATAAAAAGCAATGGTACAATTACCGGCCGCTAATTGATTTACCCCTTTTAAAGGAATATGCGCCTGAATATTACCAATGGTTGAAACATCCGGATCTTTCGTCCTGGTGGGATTTTGTCAACATGGAAAATGACTTTTCCAAATTCAGGAACCCTGTATTTCTTGAAAGTGGGTGGTATGATGCCGCTTACGGCCCGCAGGGCGCTACGGATGCTTTTAACAAGATGCGAAAGGCATCTGCCACCTCCCTGTCAAAAGAAGAGACCCTTCTCATATTGGGCCCCTGGAATCATACTTCACTAAATACAAGAAAGACCACGTTTGGTGAAATAAAGTTTGGCGCTAATGCAGGCCTGGACTATGATGCCGCATTGCTTCAGTGGTTTGATAATCAGCTAAAGGATCAAGCCACCCATGCCGGACAGGGGGGCGGAAAAGATCCGCTGCCACCGGTGAGTATCTTCACCATGGGGGAGAATAAATGGCACGCTGAAAATGAGTGGCCGCTCTCACGCGCCGTGCCCACATCGTTCTACCTTCAAAGTACAGGCCCTGAAAAAAATACAGGAGTGTTGACAACGACAAATTATCCGAAGGAAAAAAGCATGAGTTATGTTTTTGATCCAGCAAATCCTTTTTGGGATCGGTCGTATGAAAAATCATATCCCTATGATCAACGGGAAAATGAGGCCAGAAGGGACGTGCTGGTATACACCTCCGCTCCGTTAGAAAATGATTTGGAAGTGACGGGCGAAATCGTGGCCGATTTGTTTGTGAGTTCAAGTGCCAAGGACACTGATTTTTCTTTTACATTATGTGATCTTTATCCTGACGGCAAGTCGATCAACTTGCATGGATTAGATGCCGGTTACTTGCGCATGCGATATCGCCATGGATTTGAAAAACAAGAATTGATGAAGCCGGGAGAAATTTATAATATCAGAATTGGTCAGGTGTTTACGTCCAACCTATTTATGAAAGGGCATCGATTGCAAGTATATATCACCAGCAGCAAGGCGCCCCACTATGACCCCAACCCGAATACCGGAACAGAAATTGCGACAGAGAAAAACCTGATGCCGGCCACAAACACAATACATCATACTAAAAAGGAAGCATCGCGGATCATTCTTCCTGTTATTTCGAGAAATTGAAATATTGGTTTGAAGCGATTGAACCAAAATAAATAAACCATGCAATTAAATTTATTCTCGAAGCTTATTTTTCGATACCATCGTATTCTTTGGTGCATTCTGTCGAGTGGATCTTTGTCAGCTCAACAAACGCCATACACCGACGGTAAAGACGGCTGGAATGCGGATCTCCTTGGAAATCATCGGGCCGTGCTGACCTTCATCGGCAAGGAGCATGTAGCAAAAGCCACTATTGTTTGGCGCAGAAGAGATCAACATCCAGAGCAAAAGAAAATCCTCGTCGTGGATGCCACCTCGGGTAAGACTATTCTCAATGTGAAGACGGTCGATATCAACAGGGAGAGGGGAACGATTTATTTTGAGCCGACTTCAGGTCAAGGTATCTACTATGTTTATTACATGCCCTACCTGGATGAAGGTCCTAACGTGTATTACCCGAAGGGCCTCTATGCCAAACCCGAAAATACAGCCGGAGAAAAATGGTTGGCAACCATTGATACCACTTCGAAAATGCTGGTGAATACGTCGGTAAACGAAATTCAAAGCATTAATGCATTTAATAGTTTTTATCCCATGGAAGTAATTGCAACGGAAGCGGAAACAAAATCATTGATTGAAAAAAACAAGCGTAAATCATTTTTAGTATTCCCGGAGAATCGGGAGAACGCTATCCGAATGCGAGATGACCTCCCGCAGCGATGGATCATCAACGGCAACCAGCATAATTTTTCAGGCACGGCTAAAGGCGGAGAATATTTTACTTTTCAAATCGGCATTTACGCCTTGGAAAATCTAAATGACGTGAAACTTGCTTTTTCCGATTTTAAGAACGACAAGGGTGAGGCGATCAACTCCAGTTACCTCAGTTGTTTAAACCTGGAAGGAACAAGATATGACGCAACACCTTATCGGAGTCACCTGGATATTGCCAAAGGAAAAGTGCAGGCGTTGTGGTGTGCGTTTGATGTGCCCGAGCGGGCAAGGCCCGGCGTGTATCAGGGAACGGCCACCGTACAGGGGGATGGTAAAACCGAGAAAATTTCAATTCAAATACAGATCACGGAAGAGTTAACCAGAAATGGTGGAATTGATGAGCCTGAAAAAATGACTCGATTGAAATGGTTAAACTCGACGCTTGCTCAGGATAATGGGGTTATCGCTCCCTATACCTCCCTGGTTGTTGAGGGTAATGTCATCTCCTTATTGGGAAGAAAATTAGTGCTCGGCGAAAATGGATTTCCCCAGCAGATACAAACTTTTTTCACGCCGGAAATGACCTCCATAACAACAACTCCGACAGATATTTTAACGCAACCGATGAAATTTCGCTTTTACGATAAGCAGGGAAACGAGCTCATTCAATGGAAAGTAGAGCCCGTAAAATTTATAGACAAAAAACCGGGAACAGTCATTTGGGAAAGCAGCAGTGGGTCACCTCAGCTGGAAATGAAAGTGAATGCCTCATTGGAGTTTGATGGATTTCTAGCCTACACGGTAAAACTGACGGCGTTACAGGATGTCGAATTCAGTGATATCAATTTTAGTTTGCCCCTACAGGCTTCGGCTGCCGAATACATGATGGGGCTCGGATTAAAAGGAGGTTATCGCCCTGACACCCTTCGTTGGAAGTGGGATGTGGCCCACAAAAATCAGGATGGGGCCTGGATTGGCAAGGTCAATGCCGGCTTTCAGTTTTCACTTCGCGATGAGCGATATAGTCGTCCGTTGAATACCAACTTCTATTTGCAAAAGCCGTTGTTGCTTCCTTCCTCATGGGGTAACGAGAACAGAGGGGGAATTGATATTACCAAAGGAAGTGAAACCGTTTTGGTGAAGGCTTACAGCGGCACTCGCCGGATGAAAAAAGGAGAAATACTATACTACAATTTCAATCTACTCATTACTCCGTTTCACCCAATCAATACCGACTTTCAGTGGGGCAGTCGATTTTTTCATCGGTACGCAGGGGTTGACTCCATTGGTAAAACGGGGGCGACCACCATTAATATTCACCACGCCACACCGATTAACCCCTATATTAATTACCCCTTCATCGAATACAAGAAAATGAAAACCTATGTTGACCAGGCGCACAGCAGGGGACTAAAAGTAAAAATTTACAACACGATTCGGGAGTTGAGCAACAAGGCCTATGAGATTCATGCGCTGCGAAGTTTTGGCCATGAAATTTTTTCGGGCGGTAAAGGCAAAGGGTTTAGTTGGTTGCAGGAACACCTGGGGGATGATTATATCGCCGCCTGGTTTGTTCCAGAATTAAAAGATGCCGCTATTGTCAATAGTGGAATGAACCGCTGGCATAATTATTATGTGGAGGGCATGAACTGGCTGGTACAAAATGTAGGCATCGACGGAATTTACCTGGATGATGTGGCGTTCGACAGAATTACCATGAAGCGCATTAAAAGAGTGCTGACGCAGGATGGGCATCCTGGTATTTTAGATCTCCACAGTGCTAATCAGTACAATAAGAATGACGGTTTTAATAACAGTGCCAATTTATATATGGAGCATTTTCCCTACTTAAACAAGTTGTGGTTTGGGGAGTACTTCGATTATGAAAAGAGTGGACCCGACTTTTTTTTAACAGAGGTGAGCGGTATCCCGTTTGGTTTGATGGGTGAGATGTTGCAGGATGGAGGAAATGCCTGGCGCGGCATGATTTACGGCATGACTAATCGCATGCCCTGGAGCGAAAAGGCGGACCCAAGACCGCTTTGGAAACTGTGGGATGATTTTGGGATGAAAGAATCAGAGATGATTGGCTATTGGAGTGAAAGCTGTCCGGTGAGAACTAGTAACAGTCACGTGCTGGCTACGGTTTACAAGAAAAAGAAGGCCACATTAATTTCTATCGCCAGTTGGGCATCGGAGGATGTACAGGTCAAGCTCCGTATCGATTGGCAGAAATTAGGCATTGATCCTACGACCGCCTCCTTGGTCGCTCCTGAAATTAAAAACTTTCAA
>Ga0075019_10000138_pt1 | contig 40644 bp, 32 predicted proteins | sample ColStrG_CSR_2013_FD_71473 | JGI IMG/M metagenome (GOLD analysis project Ga0075019, IMG submission 71473) | Freshwater sediment microbial communities in response to fracking from Pennsylvania, USA - Cold Stream Run_MetaG_CSR_2013 | ecosystem: Environmental > Aquatic > Freshwater > Creek >...
TCCTTCCTCCGGGCCGCTCCTTTGGCCAACACCAGATTCGCTACATTCGCGCAGGCGATGAGCAGCACCATCACCACCGCTCCGAACGCCAGATAGATCGAGCGGCGCAGCGTATCGCCCACCAGCAACCGGGCGAATGGATCCACCGTGAAGCGCCAGTCTTTTTTCCACGCGGGCATGACCGGGGCAAGGCTGGCTCTTAACGTGTTCATCCTGGCCCGCGCCTGTTCGATGTTCACACCGGAGCGGAGGCGGCCGATACCGTGCAGCCAGTGCTGAGCGCGATTCAGTTGATCCGGCGCGAAGATCAGCGGTTTCCAGAACCGCGCTCCATCCCGATCGAAACTGCCCTTGGGCAACACTCCGATGATCCGGTGGCGCTCGCCGTCGAGCGTGAGTTCACGTTTCAGAACGTCGGGATCGCCGGCGAATTGCGTCTGCCACGTCGCGTAGCTCAATACCACCACGTGGATCGCTGCCGGCTGATCCTCCCCCGGCGCGAACAGGCGCCCCAGGCGGGCCTTCACGCCGAACACGTTGAAGTAATCGGCCGATACGAGTTTGCCCGAAAGACGTATCGGATCGCCGCCGGTCGCCACCGCTGCCCGGAAAGGCTCTTCCGCGGACAGCGCTTCAAAGATGCTGTCCTGCCGCTTCCAGTCGAGAAAAGTGAGGGTGGTGGTGGGGTTATTCCCCGCCGGCGGGGTCTCCCAAAGCCGGACCATGCGGTCGGGCTCAGGAAACGGGAGCGGCCGCAACAACACCGCATCCACAATGCTGAAGATCGCCGTATTGGCGCCGATGCCGAGAGCCACGAGTCCAATCGTAATCGCGGCGAACCCCGGATCCCGCGCCAGCGCAGCCATTCCGTATCGCACATCTCTCCACACGTTCTCCGCCCACCGGACGCTGCGTTGATCGCGGTGATCTTCCTTCATCTGTTCGATTCCTCCAAAACTGCGGTGTGCCTTCTGGCGAGCCGCTTCGGGCGAAAGCCCGGCGTTGATCGCATCCAGTTCAGCCATTTCCAGGTGGGCGAGAATTTCACCCTCCAGCTCGTCATCGAGGCGCCGCTTGCGAACCAGCGCCAGCAATCGAGCCGCTGCGAATCGAAGCTTCACGACTCCGCCTCCAGGAACCGGGCCACCAGCGCCGTCGCCCTCTCCCAGTTCGCCACCGCGACGCTCAATTGCTTCGCACCAGCCGTGGTGAGGGAATAAAACTTAACCTTGCGTTTGGTCTCGGAAATTCCCCACTTGGTGCGAATCCAGCCTTGCTCTTCCAGGCGTATGAGAGCCGGATAGATCGACCCCTGGTTCAATCGCAGGAGGTTCTCCGCTACCTGCTCAATTCTCCTGGCGATGCGGTAGCCGTGCATCGGCCCCATCGTGTCCAATGTCTTGAGGATCAGCAGATCCAGGGTTCCATATGGGACGTCCGTCTTGTGTTCCGACATGTTGTCTGCCAACAGCTATATATTCTACCTGTCAACAGGTAGGCTGTCAACACCTCTGGAAGGGTCTAGGGAAATCCCTCGATGAGCCGCGGGCGGGCAGTCTGGACCCGGCTAGGCACAATACTGTTCACTTAACGATAAGGGTTGGCCATCACTCATACGTGCCCATGGCTCTACAATCTGCTCTGTACGAGTGGCGCGTTTCTCGCTCGGAGGTGCGTGCTCGGCTTCCAAGCCTGACATCTCTCTGCTCCCTTCCATAAACGGTGATACATTGTCATTGGCCACGATTCAATTTGGCAAACCACCTCATGGACGAATTCGCCGAAGATTCTTTGGGTCTGCCTCCACATTCAAACAGTGCGCCACGCGACGTGTTCATTCTGGGAGCTGGCTTTTCAAAACAGATTTCCGAGCAAATGCCGTTGTTGACGGAGTTATCGGAAGCCGTTGCACGACGGCTCCCCGAGGCTTCGAGGATCGATGCAATTCCGTTCATGACAGCCGACGTGGAGATGGCAATGACTTTCCTCTCCCAGCCACAGCCGTGGATGACAGAAGCCCAACGACTTCGCAACCGTGCGTTGTTTTTGGAGATTGCCGAAGCCATCGCAGCGGAGATCGAGCAACGGTCGGCATCTGTTCGAACTTGCCCTGGCTGGCTTCTCAGATTTGTGCATTGGCTGCACTTCCGGAAAGCAGTTGTGATCACGCTCAATTACGACACGCTGCTGGAATCTGCGATTTTGGAGATATCCGGTGGGGACTGCCACCCACGCAATCTGATCCCGTTTCGGTTCGCTGCGGAGCAGGGTGTCATCGGCGGCGACGATCGGGCTAATTCTCTCGAATTATTGAAACTCCACGGGTCAACCAACTGGCGGTATTCAGGACGTGCCTCTTACTCAGGAGAATTGATCCAATGGTCAGGAATAAGACGCTGGAGTCCGAACCGGGAAGCCGTCCGGTACAACGAGAAGGTCGAAGATTCATCTCCTTTACTGATTCCACCCGTTACTGAGAAGGCTGGGTATTTTGCACACCATTGCATCCAGCACCTCTGGAAGCGAGCATCACAGGCGCTTGGCGCCGCCAGAAGGATTTACTGTATAGGCTACAGCCTGCCAACAACGGACCTGACAATCCGTTTTTTGTTGGCTGACCTTCCCGAGGTGGAACCAGCGGACTTCTATTTAGTAAACTTCCCGTCTGAGCTGCAGCATTTCCGCGACATCCTTCCAAAATCTCGTTTTCATTTACGTGATCGGTTTGTCGGCCCGAAACCCATTTGCCCGTTTGTCGACGCGTTGTTCACGGACGAATTCTTCCCCGATCTCGATGCTGAGGCAAGCCACAGCCCTGGTAAGGTGGAAGCGGCCATCCGTGAGCAAGTGCAGGTCGGACAGAGACTCCGTGCCGCGTTGGACGTTGGGACGTGTTCGATAGCCGGATTCGGGCCAAACTCAGTCACGCTGCTGATTGAGGATGCGGGGGTGCCAGTTGATGGCAGACCGGAGGTCCCCATCAGAGTACCCTGGGAAGCACTGGAGGGATCTCTTGCGGATATGCGGAACGCTAATCAACAACGAGTGAACCTCGATCGCTGCGACTTGCGTGTTCGAAGCTACTGCCGCCGAGCTTTGGGGCCATGGCTGGCCGCTCTGCTAGAAGCTTCTGGCGTGGCCACAGTTTGGTTCTGTGTCAATCGGTGGGTTGTATCGCCGACTGGCTCCAATATCGAAGAGATCGCTCAATCGAGGCAAGCTACCTCGGCTGCACCCAGCGGATCGCCTCAGCCGTGAACGACCGGATCGGAATCGAACCCGCACCCTGAGCCGCCACCTCCGGAAGGTTTGCCGACCACTCGTCCAGACGACCGCCACGCGCTACCTTAGAGCCGTTGTCGGGCGGGGGATTTGTGCCGCATCAAGCTAGCAAAGCGAAATCAAGCCACAAACAATTGGTCGCAATAATTTCGTCTGCCCGTCGCCTGTCTTCACCCGCTCGCCACTGCCACCGCGCCGATCCGCCGTACCATGCTCCCGAACAGCCACCGTGGGTGATGGCTCTCAGCCAGCACCCGTAGTACCGGGCGTGCTTGACCAGCCTGACGCCGGTCTTCGCCAGCCGCTGCTGCGCGCGTTGCGGCGAATAGTCGGCGACTCGTACAAGGCTCATCAGCATTTTTCCATTGGTCCATTGCGCACAGCTTTGGAAGAGTGGTGCGCTTTCCGACCGGAACACAAACTACTGCGATATTGCGTCAAAACCTCCAAGTCCTGCGAGACTCAACATCAACTGGCGGCGATATCAACAACTGAACCCCCCTGGCGGCCACGAAAAAGTCGTGCGGTTTGGCCACACCTTGAATTCGCCGCCCTCAAAACGGGACAATCGCCCTTCGATTCTGCCACCGTCGCTCCTCAGGAAATCCATGAATCGTTCGATTCCATCAGGGTGTTGAAAAACGGGCACGACAATCGCATGAAGCGCGTTTGTCGTTCGGGCGAAGACGATAAAGGCCCAAGGAACATTGAAATCGTCTCGCAGACATAAAGTTGATTGTCGGCCGCGGTTCCTTCAAGACGAGGGTTGTGCGAAATTACCGGCCGCACCAGATTTGAGAATTCTTCGAAGTACTCCTGAGCCTTCTCGATGACAACTTTCTTGCTGAGGTTATGATTCTCCAAATAGAACTCCCCGAGTATCGACCGACCGATGAAATGGCCACCAGCGGATAGAGCATACCGGTATCCCAGCATTTCGAATAGGGTCAGATGGGCTACCTTGATGAGTGACACCAGGGCTGGAAGTCTCAAGTCCCGCTCGATGCGGATCTCCAAATCAGCTGCTTCTGTTGCCTCCAGTTCTTTGGGGGAAAGTTTGAGACGCACGTCGACCGTGCCGCAGTCTCCTTCAAGTTGTACTTTTGCGTGCTCCGTCACCGAGGGTGTAGACGGCAGAGCGTAATAGTATGGAACCGCGTCGCCCTTAACAAGAATTTGCGGTCGGAACTTCCTCGCAAGTGCCTTATCGACCATAGACTTGGCGGCAGTTATCTGTCCTTGATGTTGGATATCGATGAAATCCGATTCGAAACATCTGCCATAAAAACTGTCTACGTCCGCGCGTTGGACCGTCCAATGTCTTCCAACGCTGCTGAATGCTTCATTTACGATGTGGGCTTTACACAGTTCAACATCCTCGTCCCGAAACAGCACGGGGCAATAGAAATGGGAAAAAGCCTTTCCCGTGACCTCTTCAAAATCCACCTTAAGTTTGCTCAGCTTTGCCTCACCACCAATATCCACTGCACTCTTCTCGCTTTCTAAGCCCTGAGTAACCAGTCTACCTGGTCCTAGAAACCGCCAGCAGAAGAACTCGCTTTGGTGTGGATTCTGTTTGAAGTTATCGCACAAGTGACGTGGGATAGGGGTACCCAAGGGGTAGAACCTCCGCTTCAGTGCTGCGGACGGATCGTCGGCGACTCGTACATTGGTCCCAAACGGCGATCTGGGAGGTGTAGGCCGGCGGTCCTTAACTGAACGGTATTGCGGCTAGGCACACAGGTTCAGAATCGGAACGTCATCTCGAGGTATCCCAGGTTAGCGTTCTTGCCTTGGGGGTAAATGGCCTCGATCACCGATTTGCCCACTGCGTGGCCGTAATACACGCCGAGAGCCAGGTGGGCATTGGCGTTGTAATCGGTGCTGATATCGAAGAGGTTGGCCAGGCTGGAGTTTCCGTTGGATGTACGTCCCGTATAGCCGAACGTCCATGGCTGAAAAACGCCTCCGCCGGAATACCAGAGATCGTTCCGATTGACGAGCCGCAGCGAGTGGATGTCCGATCGGATCGTCACTTTCGGGGACGGCCGCAGCACCAATTCGACGAACCAATCGCGGTTGTTCATCATATTGAAGAACGGAAATCGCGCGTAGACGCGGGGAGTCGGTAAGACCTGGAAGAACGTTCCGTGCGTGGAGTCGCCAGCATCCTTGTCGCCTGATCCGTAGTTGTAACCGCCACGCAACCACGGTTTCAGCGCGGTCAGGATCCTTGGCTGCCATCCGCCTTCCGCCGCATAGGCACCGGCACGATGAGCCAGATTTCCCCAGGATCCGGCCTGGACGGCGCCCCAGACGAGCAAGTCGAATGGCCCCGCCGCGGTTTCCGCGGTGTGGATGTAGTGGCCTCCAAAGGTGCCGATGTTGATGTGTTCCCGATCCGCGGCCCGCAGCGTCGCGGGCCGATTGTCGGTTTTCAAGACGCCATCGCGGCAATCCTGGTATCCCAGGCCGAAGATCCGCCATTCTCCGGCATTCTTCCTGGTAGTTACCTGTCCGGTCAGGGCTCCATAGAAGACGTTGACGTTGACCTCGCCCCAGCCGTCCACCTGAAAGACGCCGCGCGTAGGGCGGCCGCCGAATAGCGTCAGGTTCAACTGCGACCGATTCAGCGAATACTGTGCGGCATCGAAGCTCCGCCCCACATCGGAGAAACCGAAGTTCCCGATCAGGCGATGCGCGATCCGGTCTCGCTTGAGCGCCGCAAGCGTTGGATTCCTGGGCGCTACCTCGGTGCCGTCGATGAACTCCGTCCGGCCGAATTTCAGGGTTTGTCCGGCGACGCCACCCAGTTCCTTGAAGCGGATGAATCCTTGTTTCACGAACAACATTGCCGAGTTCGTGTTGCGCTGATTGGCGGCAAAGTAGGTCGCGCCGAAGCCGAGTTGGCCTTGCGCCCCCGGTGCGATTGCGTCATCCGGCAGCCCCAAGAGAAATGGCACCGCGAGTTCGAGCTGCCAATCGTAGGATTTGACGGTTCGCGCCAAACTAAAGCGGAAGAGGGAGCCCGGAAATGTGTAGCCGTTGTTGGCGCCGCCTTGGAACCAGTCCCACGATTCGACGCGCGTCCGCAGCGAGCCTGAAACCGTCACGTCGCCGATCTTGAGCTGCGGTGGCGAGGCGCTTTGAGCGAATGCGCCGGAGAGCCAACAGCCAACCAGAACTACGAGCGCGCAGGCGCTTCTCATCCTTCCATTGCTCCTTGAATTAGCGTATATTTAGGTCTGATTCACCCGCTGTGACTTTAGTCACCGATTCAGGCGCGAATCGGCAGTATCAAGGAGATGACATGATCCCGGCGGCGGAGATCCGGTTCGCGGCCGCAGTGCCCAACGAAGAATATTGGCGACGACAGATCAAGTGCCAGTACGCCTGTCCGGTACACACCGACGCCAGAGGCTATATCCGCGCCATAGCCGCTGGTGACTACGAAGCGGCATATCTGATCGCCCGAGGGCCCAACCCGCTGGCGTCCATTTGCGGGCGGGTTTGCGGCGCTCCATGCGAAGCCGCTTGCCGCCGCGGATCCATCGATCAACCCATCGCAATCCGCGCCCTGAAGCGGTTTGTGTCCGACCCGTATTCGGGCCGTTGGCGCGCCCCCGGCGGGTTCTCCGAAGGCGCCTGCGCCGGCCTGGAGGAGATGACCAACTTGGCGCGGTTCCTGGCGTCGCGCGAGTACCAGAAGCCGGACGGGATCCGCGTGGCAATCATCGGCTCCGGGCCAGCCGGGCTTGCCGCCGCGCACGATCTCGCGCTGATGGGTATGGCGCCCACGATTTTCGAAGCGGAATCGCGGCCGGCGGGGATGCTTTACACCGGCATCCCGGCCTACCGGCTGCCGCGGGACCTGATCGATGCCGAGATCGAACTGATCCGGTCGCTGGGTGTCGAGTTCCGCTGCGGCGTGAAAGTGGGCCGGGATGTGGCCTTCGAGGAACTTCGCCGCGACTTCAAGGCGGTCATTATCGCTGTGGGCGCCAAGCGGGCGCGCATGCTGCAACTGCCGGGTTCCGACGCCCAGGGCATTTATGGCGGCGTCGATTTCCTGCGCGCGATGTCGCTGGGCGAGCGGCTGCCCATCGGGCGCCGCGTGGTGGTGATCGGTGGAGGAAATGTAGCCTTCGATGTTTCCCGCTCGGCGGTTCGATACGAAGATGGCGACCCGGAACGCCTGGTCGCGCGCCAAACCGAAACCGATATCTCACGAGTGGCTCTGCGGCAGGAAGCCGTCCGCGAGGTCCACCTGGCCTGCCTGGAATCTCGCGAGGAGATGCCGGCCGACGAAGTGGAAATTGTCGAGGGCGAGGAAGAAGGCATCGTTCGGCACAACCGTCTCGGCCCCAAGGAATTTCTTTTCCGCGAAGAGCAGGGCCAAAAAGTAGTCGCCGGCGTGCGTTTCCGCCGTGTGCTTTCGGTTTTCGACGCCAACCGCCGGTTCGCGCCCGTGTATGACGATGCCGACACCGTCGATGTGGAGGCCGACACGGTCCTGCTGTCCGTGGGCCAGATGGCAGATCTGAGTTTCCTGGGAGACGTCTCACGGCTCCAGGTAGATCCGGAGACCTGCGAGACTGGCACGCCCGGAGTCTTCGCCGCAGGCGACGTCGCCTACGGTGCGCGCCTCATGATCGACGCCATCGCCAGCGGTAAGAAAGCTGCGCGCGGTGTGTATCGTTTCCTTACCGGCCGCGAGATACGCCAGCACGAAACGCAACTGCACGTGGAGATCGAAGAGTACCGCCGCGAGTCCGGCTACGAAGGCCGCAAGCGCGCGCACATCCCGGTGGCCACCACGCGGGAGCGTCTGGCGGATCCAAAACGCCTGGTCGAAACGGGGTACACCGAGGTGCAGGCGGCCGGAGAGGCCGGGCGCTGCCTGGATTGCGGCGTCAACACGATCTTCGACGGCGAGAAGTGCATTCTCTGCGGTGGATGCGTGGATGTCTGCCCCACGCTGTGCCTCAAACTGGTGGCGCTCGAGCAACTGGCGCCTTCGCCCGATATCGACGCGCTGTTGGCCAACCATGCGTTCGGCCCTGGCGACTCGGCGATTCTGAAGGATGAAGACCGCTGCATCCGCTGCGCCTTATGCGCGGAGCGCTGCCCGACGCACGCCATCACGATGGAACGATTCCTATTCCGCCAGGAGTGGACTTATGCCTGATTCTCCGAAACGCCGCGATTTTCTGGGCCTGACCGCCTTGTGGGGCGTGGTAGTGGCGATGGGCACGGCGCTTGCCGGCGTCATGCGCCTGCCCAAACCGGCGGTGCAACCCGGTCCGCTACGTGTCTTCAAACTGGGCGACCCGGCGCAATTTGCGGTGGGCTCGACAACTCGCATCGAAGCCGGCGGCTTCTTCCTGTTCCGCGAGGAACAGGGCTTTCACGCTATATCCTCCACTTGCACCCATCTGGGCTGCGTGGTGGCCCTTACCGAAGGCGAAGGGTTCGCGTGCCCGTGCCATGGATCGCGCTTCTCCACCGACGGGTCAGTGGTGGGCGGACCTGCTCCCGCCGCGCTCGCGTGGCTGGAAATTGTGTTGTCGCCGGACGGCCAGTTACAGGTGAACGCCGAATCGACGGTGTCGAAAGGAACTCGTTTCCGGGTTTGATGCCATGACGCCCATTCAGGAATTCCTCGAAAACATCAGGCAGGCGCCGCGGCATATCCGCGAGTCCGCGCTGCGTAACGGCAAAGTCCCCGAAACCGACCGTGAGCGCTCACAGAGCACCTTTCACAATCTGTTCCTGCACCTGCAAAGCGTACGCACGGACCGGCGGTCCCTGCGCTTTACCTACACCTTTGGCCTGGGCCTCATCCTGACAGCCTCGTTCGTCGTGCTCACCATCACGGGAATCCTGCTGATGGTGTATTACAAACCCGGCGTGGAACTGGCATACAACTCGGTGAAGGATATTCACTTCGTGGTGCCCGCCGGGCGCTTCATCCGCAACATCCACCGATGGAGCGCGCACCTGATGGTGTTAGCGCTGTTTCTGCACATGGCCAGGGTCTTCTACACCGGTTCCTACAAACGGCCGCGCGAATTCAACTGGCTCATCGGACTGGCGCTGCTGATATTGACGCTGGGGCTCAGTTTCACCGGCTATTTGCTGCCGTGGGATCAGTTGGCTTATTGGGCGGTCACGATCGGAGCCAATATCGCCAACTCGCCGCGCGAGGTGACCGATGCCATTGGCATCACCGCATGGTTCGATCCGGGCAAATTCCAGAAACAACTCCTGCTGGGCGCCAACTACGTCGGGGAGGAAGCGCTGATCCGGTTCTACGTGCTGCATGTCGCCATACTGCCGGTGCTGATATCGGCGTTCATGGGTTTGCACTTCTGGCGGGTGCGCAAGGATGGAGGCCTTTCGCGGGACGAATCGAAGCCGGCGCCGCCGGCGCGCATCGGAGGCCGCGACGTCGAGGTGTTTGCACCAACCAAGACGTACGGCCTGATGGCTGTCGTACGAGGGCGAACCCCGGCTGTCGGCAGGGCGCCGGAAGGGTCGGTCTCCAGTTGGCCCCATCTGCTGTGGGCCGAACTGGCAGCCTTCATGTTCACCATCGCGGTGACGCTGGTGCTGAGCTACTTTTTTGACGCGCCGCTCAAGGAGATGGCTAACCCGGCAATTCCGGAGAATCCGGCCAAGGCTCCGTGGTACTTCCTGGGGCTCCAGGAACTGGTCTCGTACTCGGCCTTCATGGGCGGGGTTGGCATCCCAAGCATCGTGGTGATTGGCCTGGGGCTCATTCCCTACCTGGACCGCGATCCGCGCGGTGTGGGCATCTGGTTCGGCGGCCCGGCGGGCAAGCGCACGTTCTGGCAATCGGCGGCATACGGGCTGATCAGCGTCCTGGCACTGCTGGCCGTCACTGTGAACTTCGGATGGCTGCGCGCGTGGTTCCCCACCATCCCTCAGATCGCCATCATCATTCTGAACCCGGCAACCGTGATCGTGGTCGTCTATGCAGCCTGGTCCGTTTGGGTGCTTCGCCGGACAGGCAGCCTTCGGATGTCGGCGATCGCGCTGTTTACCTGCTTCCTGGCGGGCTTCATCGTCTTGACCGCGATGGGCTCCATTTTCCGCGGGCCGAACTGGCATTTCTACTGGTGGCCCAGCCAATGGCCAACACATTAGGAGGCATGATGACTGGCGATCCATCCCGTCCTTTTAAGTGGGTCACGGTGGTCTGTTCGGCGGTGACGGTCGGCTTTCTAGTTGCTGCCGCTGTCCGCGAGAATATTTCAGCGGACTGGCGCGGCCATCAAGCGGTCTTCCGCGGCATTCTGCAAGTGAAGGCCAAAGACGCTGCCGCGCGCGCCACCGCCGGCCAACTGCCAATCGAGATCCGGCAGGTAGTGGTGCCGGCGCTACATAGGGTGGATCGCTGCGTGTCCTGCCATCTGGGCATCGACGATCCCCGCATGACGGACCAGCCCAATCCGCACCGTACGCATCCCAAGAGGCTGCTGGCCATCCACCGCGTGGAGAAGTTCGGCTGCACGGTCTGCCATCAAGGTCAGGGAGCGGCGCTCAACTTCGAGGAAGCCAAGGCGGAGGACTATTTCTGGGACTACCCGCTGCTGCCCGCGAAGTTTACCGAGGCGACTTGCGCATCGTGCCACGATCCTCGTGTGCTGCCCGCCGGCTCGGCTGAGAAGTTGGTGCTGGGCCTGCAGTTGTTCGAGCAGAAGGGCTGCCACGGCTGCCACAAGCTCAACGGCAAGGGCGGGCAGCTTGGACCGGCGCTCGACAACGAAGGGCTGAAGACCAAACACCAGTTCGTGCGCGCCAGTCTCACGGGCTCGCAGACCAATTGGAACTGGTTCGCCGAGCATTTTCGCGATCCTGGCGGAATTGTCGCAGGGAGCCTGATGCCTATGCCGGCCCTTTCCCAGCCGCAGGTGGAAGCGCTCACCGTCTTCATGTTGTCTCTACGCCAGCGCGATCTGCCGGCGGAATACCTGGCGCCCGATAAAATCGACGAGCAGTACGCGCGCCTGCACCCGCCGCCCCCGGATGGCGCCGCGCTGTACCACCGCTATTGCGCGGCCTGCCACGATACGGGACTGCACAGCCGTTGGGACAAGAAATTCGCGCGCTTCGTTCCGGGCATCCGCAACGCGGCCTTCGTCCGCACCGAAGATGATGAGTGCCTGGCGGAGAACATCCGTGAAGGCCGTCCCGGTACGCGTATGCCAGGCTGGGGACCTAAGGCCGGAGGTTTGAGCGACGCGGAAGTGACGGCCCTCGTCGCGTACCTGCGGACTTCGGCGCCGGCGATGGCTCTACCGAACGCGCCGCCGCGGGGCGACGCCGTGCGAGGAACCAAACTGTTCGCGCAGGAATGCGCCGGGTGTCACGGTATGGATGGGAAGGGGCTCATCGCTCCTGCCTTGGCCAACCCCGTATTCCAGAGAGCGGCCACCGACGCATTTATTGCCCAGACCATCCGCGCGGGGCGCGAAAACACGCCGATGCCGGCGTTCGGCCGCGCGGGTGTCAGCGAATCGCAGATCGGCGATCTGCTGGCATACATCCGGAAATGGCAGCCGCCGACCCAGCAAGCCAGGAGCCAGCACCCATGAAGAACCGACGCGACTTCCTCAGGTTCGGCGCACTGGCCGCTCTGGGCGCGTCCATCCCAGGCTGCCGCAAGGCCGACAAGCCTCAGTTGGAGGCCTTCACCGGGCCGCTCGACCCGCTGCGGGCGTACCCTTACCGCGGCTGGGAAGATCTCTATCGCAAACAGTGGACCTGGGACAAAGTGGTGCGCTCCACGCATTCCGCCAATTGCACGGGCTCCTGCAGTTGGAATGTCTACGTACGCAACGGCGTCATGATTCGCGAAGAGCAGGCCGCGGACTATCCGCGCATCTCCACGGATCTCCCCGACTACAATCCGCGCGGCTGCCAAAAGGGCGCCTGCTTCACGGAGTACGTATATGGACCGCAGCGGCTGCGGTCGCCATTGATTCGAGCGGGGGAGCGCGGCGAGGGCAAGTGGCGCAAGGCTACCTGGGAGGAAGCACTCACTCTGGTAGCCGGCAAACTGCTCGACAACATCTACCAATACGGCCCCGACACGAACACCTATTTCAGTGTAATTCCGGCGATGAGCCCGGTGTCCTTCTGTGCGGGCTCCCGCTTTGCGCACTATACGGGCGGCGTCTTCTGCTCATTTTACGACTGGTATTGCGACCTGCCGCCGGGCGAGCCCCTCACCTGGGGTGTGCAGACCGAATCCTGCGAGACTGCCGACTGGTTCAACTCCAAGTACATCGTGCTCTGGGGCAGCAACATCTCACAAACCCGGATTCCCGATGCGCACTTCGCGTGGGAGGCACGCTACAACGGCGCGAAGGTCGTCGGCATTTCACCCGACTTCAACTCGTCGATGGTGCACACCGATCTGTTCCTGGCTATCCAGCCCGGGACCGACGCCGCACTCGCGCTCGGAGTGGCTAAGCACATTATCGACAACAATCTCTTCGACGCACCTTATGTGAAAGAACAGACGGATTTGGCGCTACTGGTGGACCAGCGCACCAACCGCTTCGTGCGCCCCGAAGGTGCGGCCGATCGCTTCTTCTTCCACGACGCCAAGAGCGGGAAGCGTGTGGAGGCGCCCGGCTCCATGGGTTCCAAAGAGAAGACCATCGCCCTGAACGGGGCAGATCCCGACCTGCACTACTCGGACGGCGAAGTAACCACGGTATTCGAGTTGATGAAGCAGAAGTTGGCTCCCTATACACTGGAATCGGTCGCGCAGACCACCGGACTTGCACTCTCGGACATCCAGCAGTTCGCCCACGAGTTCGCGACACGCAAGCCGGCCATGATTATCCATGGAGCCGGCCTCAATCACTGGTTCCACAACGATCTCATCAACCGCTCGCTCATTCTGCTGGTGGCGCTCACCGGCAATACCGGCAAGAACGGCGGCGGCTTCAACCACTATGTCGGTCAGGAGCGCGTCTGGCCGGAGCGCGGATTCAGGGCCTACGCATTCCCCGAGGGCGTCAAGAAACAGCGCATGCAGAACATGACGCTCTGGACTTACACGCATTCCTCCAACCACGACCCACACCTTTACAACGGCAAGCCGATCGAACATTACATCGAAGAAAGCGTGAAGAATGGCTGGATGCCGCTCTATCCCAAGAAGCGGGAACAGAAGCCGCGGGCTCTGATCGTGTGGCGCGCCAACTACCTGAACCAGGCCAAAGGCAACGAGTACATCCTGAAGTCGCTGTGGAAGGACCTCGACCTTATCGTGGATCTGAACTATCGCATGGACACGACGGCGCTCTTTTCCGACGTCGTGCTACCGGCGGCCAGCTACTACGAGAAGTCGGATATCAGCACCACGGACTGCCACAGCTACGTCCATCCTTTCAACAAGGTCCTCGACCCGCTTTACGACTCCAAGCCCGATTGGGAGATCTTCCGTGATCTGGCGAGGAAGATGGCGCAACTAGCGGCGGAGCGCAAATTGGCGCCATATCACGACCAGCAGTTCGCCTGGGACCGCGACTTCACGAAGACCTACGACCTTTGGAGCGCCAACGGCAAATTCCAGCAACCCGAGGATGGCGCCAACTTCATCCTCGATGGCTCGCCAGAGACCAAGGGAATGACCTTCGAGCAATTGAAGCAGCATCCCCAGCGCTTCAAGAAGATCGACGAGGAAGCCTGGAACAGCGAGATCAAAGAAGGGCAGGCCTATACACCGTTTCAACATCAGGTGGAGAACAAGCGGCCCTGGCGCACGCTGACCGGGCGGCAGCAATTCTACCTCGATCATCCCTGGTTCCTCGATTTCGGTGAGCAGCTTCCAGTCTACAAGGAGCCGCTGGCGGACAGCGCCAAGTATCCCTTCTTCTGGAACACCCCGCACGGCCGCTGGTCGATCCACTCGACGTGGCGAGATGCGCGCTACCAGTTGCGGCTGCAGCGCGGAATCCCGATCTGCTACATCCACCCGGAGGACGCCAAGGCGCGCAACATCCAGGACAACGACTGGGTGAAGGTCTTCAACGACAACGGCAGCTTCGTCAGCAAAGTGCAGATCCTCCCGGGAGAAAAGCGCAAGCGTCTCACCATGTATCACGGCTGGGAACGTTACCTGGGCTTCCTGCAGGGCGGCTGGCAATCGCCTACCGTGATCAAGATCAAACCCACCCAACTCGTGGGCGGGTACGGGCACGTCAACTTCCGCCTCAACTACTGGGGTCCGACCGGCAACAACCGTGACTTGAGGGTAGACATTGTGAAGTACACTCCGACCGCTGCCGACCTGCGGGCGATCCGCAGAGCGGGAAAGGAGAAGGCGTAGCCATGGCGCAACATCAGATCTCGATGGTGCTCGACCTCAACAAGTGCCTGGGTTGCCAGACCTGCACCATGGCCTGCAAGAAGCTGTGGACCGACGGCGACGGCATGGACTACATGTACTGGAACAACGTCGAGACCCGCCCCGGCCAAGGCTATCCGCGCAACTGGGACAAGATCGGGGGCGGCTTCGAGGATGGAAAACTCCGGCCCTCCGAACTGCCCACCAAGGAAGACTACGGCCAGACCTTCGAATACAACTACGCCGAGCGACTCTTCCAGGGAGGCTTGCAGGCCATGCCACAGGAAGAGACACGCAACACGCCGAACTGGGACGAGGATGTCGGTGCGCTGATGCTGGGCGAGAACTACTACTTCTATCTGCCGCGCCTTTGCAACCACTGCACCAATCCGGCCTGCCTCGAAGCCTGCCCGCGGAAGGCCATCTACAAGCGTGAAGAAGATGGAATCGTGCTGGTGGACCAGGAGCGTTGCGAAGGCTACCGCTACTGCATGAAGGCCTGCCCCTACAAGAAGATTTACTTCAACGAACTGCTCGGAAAAGCGCAGAAATGCATCTTCTGCTATCCGCGCATCGAGAAGGGTGAGGTCAACGCCTGCGCCAAACAATGTCCGGGCCGGCTGCGCTTCGTGGGATTCCTGGACGACCCCGAATCCGCCGTCCACAAGCTGGTTTATCTCTATAAGGTGGCTCTGGGGCTGTTTCCCGAGAGGGGCACCGAGCCCAACGTGTTCTACATGCCGCCATTCAATCCGCCGCGGACCGGCAGCTACGGAAAGAGTGTGCTCGAGGATCCCCGCATGCCGATGGACTACCTGAAATATCTCTTCGGCGACGAAGTGGTCCCGGTCATTCAGCGCCTGGAGGCCGAATTGCACCGCGCCCAGAATGGCGGCACCAGCGAAGTCCTGCAACTGCTGATTGGGCGCGACGACCATGTCCGCTACAAAATCTCAAAACCCGAAGATCTGGTCCAAATACAGGGAGCGCACCGAGGATGAAACGTCTTGCCAGTTTGTTGATCTGTTCCGCGGCCGCCTGGTCGCAAGGCGCGCTGGACCCGGCGGCGAGCGAGTGGAAATCCGCCGCACCCATTACCCTGGCTCTCAACCGGACGCCTCCGCTCTACTCCACGGATGCACCGGCAACCATGGACATTCCGTCGGTTCAAGTGCAGATCCTCCACAGTTCCGCCGGCAACTTCGCGCGTCTGGAATGGGCCGACAAGACTCACGATACGGCCGTACTCCCGAAGGCGGAGCGAACCTGGCAGGATGACCATCTGGTGACGCAATCGGAGGCCACAAATCGTTTCTCCGACGCGTGTGCGCTGATGATTCCGGCCAAACCAAATGCCGGCGACCTGAATCCCTCGCTACAGATGGGCGATGCCGATCATCCGGTCCGCATCTTCGTGTGGGATGCCACGCGCGGTGCAGCCGTAATGGAAGCCAGCGGCCGGGAGACCACGAAACGCACTGGACAATCGTTCCCTGCTCAGGCACAGTACGCCGCGGGTAGGTGGAGCGTGGCGCTCGAAATCTCCGATCTGAAGGCCGGAACACCATTCGCGGTCGCCATCTGGAATGGCTCGCAACAGGATCGCGACGGAAGAAAGTACTTCACCGTATGGTATCGAGCACAGTAAACACCTGGGCGGTCTTCCGCTTCGCTTTGGGCTATCCCGACGAGCGTCATCTGGAACGCTTCGCGGAGCTTTGCGAAACCGTCCCTGGCAGTCTCGAAGACCTGCGCGCGCTATATATCGGCCTGTTTGAAGCTGGGTTGCCGCAGCCGCGATGCCCGCTCCTCGAAAGCGCATGGCTCCTCAACAAGCCGGCCGGCGATGTAGTGCTCGAAAACAAGCTCTACTACCAGAACTTCGGTCTGGAGATTGATGGCCGCGCCGCGCCCGACCACCTGCTCACGCAATTGGAGTTTCTTGCCTGGCTGGATCATTGCGAAGCCTCCGGCAATACTGACATGGAGTCCATCCGACGGGCGCGCGCGGAATTCCTCGAACGGCATCTTGCCCACTGGGTTGGCAGTCTCGCCCACGTATCGGAAAATGCTGACGGGGGGTGCTACGCGGAGCTTCTGGAGGCGCTGGTAATGGAAGTCGAATCCGCGCTAGCCTGAGCGTTTGCCCGATGGAGGGCAGTTTCCCCTCTAAGGCGAACGCGTCCATTTTGGGGATCGCCAGGCGGCTCGGGATGTGGTCCCGGCGCTCCGGGCGTCATGCAGCGCCTTGCTCGCCGTAGGCTTGCGCTGCGAGCAGGACCGTTTCCAGCCGCCCCTCCGCCAGGGCTTGATAGGAACACGCATGTTTTCTCCGGAGGGACGTGGCTGCACCGATGCAGTTTCCCAGCCGCAGGATGCTGAAGGGGGAGCCCCGTCGCCGTCTCGAGGCCTACCGGAAGGAGCGCTGGCAGGAGTGCAGGCTGGTCCGTGAAGTCGAATTGGACAGGCCCCTGCGACGACAACGTTGGCACCGCTGAATTTCGCATGCGTCCGGCATCCAGCTATTCCGTGGTTGACAGAGTTATATTCCCAGCGGCTGGCGTTGAGATCTCTACTCCCAGCTCAGAATCACCTTGCCGGAATTTCCGGAACTCATCACGTCGAAGCCCTTTTCGTATTCCGTGTAGTGGTAGCGGTGGGTGATCACCGGAGAGATGTCGAGCCCGGATTGCAGCATGACGGTCATCTTGTACCAGGTCTCGTACATTTCGCGGCCGTAGATGCCCTTGATGGTGAACATGTTGAAGATCACGGTGTGCCAGTCGATCGCCATCTCCCCGGAGGGGATCCCGAGCATGGCAATTTTCGCCCCGTGGCTCATGTTCGTCAGCATGTCGCGGAAAGCGGCGGGGTTGCCCGACATTTCCAGGCCGACGTCGAAGCCCTCGGTCATTCCGAGTTGCTGTTGGACGTCCTTGATCTTTTGCACGCCCACGTCGACCGCCCGCGTCACCGCGACCTTGCGGGCCAGCTCCAGCCGGTAGGGATTGAGGTCGGTGATCACGACGTAACGCGCGCCGGCGTGCCGCGCTACGGCTGCCGCCATGATGCCGATCGGACCGGCGCCCGTGATGAGCACGTCCTCACCCAGCACCGGGAAGGAGAGCGCGGTGTGCACGGCGTTGCCGAACGGGTCGAAAATCGCGGCGATGTCCAGGTCGATGCTTTCGTGGTGCCGCCAGAGGTTGGTCATCGGCAGCGCGATATACTCCGCAAACGCGCCGGGGCGGTTCACCCCGACGCCCAGGGTGTGGGCGCACATGTGGCGCCTGCCAGCGAAGCAATTTCGGCATCGCCCGCACACCACGTGGCCCTCGCCGCTGACAATGTCGCCGGGGAAAAAGTCCGCCACGTTGGAGCCGACCTTCACAATCCGGCCCACGAACTCGTGTCCGATCGCCATCGGCACGCGAATCGTCTGCTGGGCCCATTCGTCCCACTTGTAGATGTGGACGTCGGTGCCGCAGATGCCCGTTCGCAGGACTTGGATCAGCACGTCGTTAATGCCGATCTGCGGAACTTCCACATCGTCGAGCCAGAGGCCGGGTTCGCGCTTGCTCTTCACCAGTGCTTTCACACATACACGATAACGTAGTGCGGACGTTGGCAAGACAGGGCCGAGCACTGCGCGCGCCCACAACGCCGCTGCGGTAAACACCGGATCGGTGGGACGTCCTTAGTTAGTAGTACCTTTCTCGAACTTACATTGGGTTTTTTAATCCGATTGTGTCCGTTCGGGCACCGTTTTGCGGCCTCGTTCGGTGTATATATCAGTATTACGACGAGGAGGGGGAATGGGCATAGCGTCTGCCAGCCCGCGACAGGCCCGGTACCGCGGTGTCACACCGCTGGTTGCAACCGTGTTCTCTTGCTTTTTGATTTCCACGGCGTCCGGACAAGTCCAGCCGCGGATCTTTATGCCCGGCCCGGTATTTCGGGCGGCCATTTCGACTTCCGCCGTGGCCGGCTGCCCCAACCAGAGTGGAATTCTCGATTCCATCTCGGTTCCGGTGGGTCAGCCACTCAATCTTGCCGTGATCATCGGTTCGCCGGCGCCTCCCGGCGGCGCGGTGTTCCAGACCAGTTCCGACAATCCGGCCTATGTAGCGGCCGGTGACACTCACCAGGGCTTTTTGCCCATCGTCACCATCCCGGAAGGCCAGACCGTCAGCAATCAGTTCACGATTTTCGGCATCAGCGTGGGGCAAACCCTCCTTCGCCTCACGCCCCTGACGCCGGGCTTCGCCGCGGGCGCATTCCCGCTGGGCGCCTGGGATGTAAATCGGTCGGGCAGCGGGAGCGACCAGAAGTTTCTTGACGCCAACGATCCGGGTCAGCCTTGCCGGGACCCCGGCGCAGCGGCGCTGACATCCAATGGGACTCTCCAATCGACCTGCGGCAATACCGTGAAAGGCGTCGCCAGCGACGGCGTCAATGCGCTACTGCTTCGCACGCTTTCCGGGTTGGCAGGCACGGCCTGTTTTGAAATCGTCTCCACCTCGTCGCTTGACCAGGGCACGGTAGTGACTCCGCTCACGGCAACGCAGCCCGTATCGTCCCTCAATTACGGCTTCTCGTACTACACGCCGCCCGCCTCCTACGGCGATTCCTCGCCGAGTCGCAGCATCACGGTGGAGTTCACCTTTACTCCGAATATCGGCAACGGCAACACCAGCAAGCTACAGGCACAGACAACGATAATCCGGCCGCCGGTGATGCTGCTGCATGGGGTCTGGAGTAATGGCAACAGTTGGAGCAGCGACTACCTGCGCAACGACGCGACGCATACCAGTTACGCGGGCGATTACCAAGGTACGAATTCTTCAAGTTTCTCGACGAATCAAGTCAGAGTACAGGGCTTTATTGCCGAGGCGTTGAGGCGTTTCCGTGGGAAGGGGTACGGCGCCACTCAGGCCGATGTAATTGCTCACAGTATGGGAGGACTGCTCACCCGTCTGTATGCGGGGAGCCAGAATTTTCAGCGGCCCGACAACCTGAACATGGGGGACGTGCACCGGCTGATCACTCTCGATACCCCGCATTTCGGGAGTAACTTTGCCAACCTCCTGGTGTCGCTTTTCTCGGTCAATCCCTCAAAAACCAGGTCGACGGTGACGGCGCTCACCAACGGGTTGGTGGACGGAGGCGCCGTCTGCGACCTTTCGGAAAACAGCCCCGCGTTGCAAGGATTGGCCGGCGGGACGCCTGTGATGGCGCAAGCCATCACGGCCACGGGAGGCCCCGCCGGAACACCTGCAAACCCTGCGCCTTATTGGGGCGGAGCGACCATTTTTGGCATCAGGTCGTTCGAGGGCGCGCTGACCGAACAGTATTGCACCAACTGGACGGTGGACCCCTTCAGTGGAACTCCTATCTGTACGAGCTACGCGTACTACTTTCCGCAGGCCACCGTGAATGCATTCCGCTTCCGCCAAATGAATGACGCCGTCGTGCCCCTTTCGAGCCAGCAGGGCGGCCTGGGAGGCATCAACTTCACCCAATACATCCACTTCCACATCCCTGGAATTCCCGGTGTTCAGCGCGGCATCACGGATGGCAGCGATGTGTCAACTCAGGTTTTTCAAATTCTTGACGGCCCAAACAGCGGTCTGGCAGGGTCGCTTCCGGCCGTACCATCCAATGGCACCGGCGTACCCATGACCGTGCCCGGCTTGGGTACGACAGTCGACCAGCAGAATTACTCGAACCAGTGCGGCGCCGGCGGGCCGATGAAAACCAACGCCATCATCCGAGGGGGCCGGAGGCCGCTCACAGCGCAGCTAGTCGATGCTCCAGGCACACCGGAAGCCGCGGCTGCCGCCGACCCGCGGGTGAACCTCGTCAGCCCCACGGCCGGGACCATTTTTACGCAGGGCGATACTATGACGATCGTGGTCGAGTTGACGCCTCCTCTGACCGCCGCGAACACTGTGGGCGCAACCCTCTCCGGCCTGAGACACATTACTGCCACCTGGACCTCGGGCCTGAGTTTCACCGCGACCTTCGTGATTCCCCCGCTGGTGACGGGTCCGTTGACCATCACGCCGGACTTCACGGATACGATGGGCAACGTCTTTGCCGGCGCGCCGGTAGTGGTTGGAGTCAAGACCGCTGCCGCCCCCGTGAGCCTGGCGTTCCAACAGAACACCTTCCTGGTGTCGCCGGGTGCATCCAGTTACCAACTTTACCTGAACGGAACATATGCCGATGGCAGCGTTCTCGACCTGACGTCCCAGTTCGCGGGCACCACTTACTCCACCAGCAACGCCTCTGTATTAACAGTGAGCGCCGACGGTCTGGTGCAGATTGCCGGCGCCGGCTTCGCCAGCATCGGAGGGCGGAACGGAACCCTTTCCGATTTCGCGACATTCATGGTCGAAGACCCGCAAAACCCCCTGCCGCCGGCAGACCTGACGTCACAGATAAGCATTGCCAGGTCCGGCTACCGGCTCGATCGCACCAGTGGCTTCTTCCTGCAAGACTTTACTGTCACCAACACGTCGCCAAGCCCGCAGCCGGCCAAACTATATTTGGTTTTCTCGGGCTTGTCGAGCGGTGTCACGCTGGTGAACAAGTCGGGGTTGACGCAGTCCATCACTCCCCTGGGCAGTTCGTTTATCACGCTGAATCTGCCTGGTGAGGGCTTAACCATGCCGCCGGGATACAGCGCCCATTTTACGTTGCAGTTTCTGAATCCGGGTCGAACCGGAATCAATTATACGGTGAATTTGTTCCGCACGTCGGTAGCCCCTTGAGACGATTCCGTCACGGAGGATTTATGAAACAGGCAATCCGCATGTCAGCTTTGTGTTTTCTCGCGAGCCTCCCGCTTCCCTCGTTTTCCGCGGCCATTCTCGACCAGGTGACGATAGACACTACGCCGCTTGCCGGGGTCTCGGGTTTCCTGGCCTTTGACCTCCTGGGTGGCTCTCCGTTTCAGGGTAACGTCGCCACGATTTCGATGTTTGCCACAACCGGCACGCTCGGCGCCACTTCCCCGTCGGGCGATGTCACCGGGACGTTGGCGGCGCCGCCCGTTGTGCTGACCGCGTCCACGTTCTTCAACGAGTATTTGCAGGCGATCGCTTTCGGCAGCGGCCTGACCACGTTTGAGCTATCGCTGACGTCGAATTTCATGGCGGGTTCGACGCCGGATACCTTTTCCTTCTTCCTGCTGGATAGCACCATGGCGCCGTTCGCGACGTCGGATCCCGGGGGATCGAATGCGCTGTTTATCATCGATCTTTCAGACTCGCCGGTTCCGCAGGTCTTCACGTCGGCATCGGCATCGGCCACCGTTGTTCCTGCCTCCACCGCCCTTCCGGAGCCACGCTCTTCCGTCTTGCTCCTTCTTGGATGCGTAGTGCTCGGCGCACGGCGGGTGGCCCGGAGGTAGCGCGACGGGCGAGATCATTCTTCGGGCGCTCGTCCTGGTTCTATTGCTGCCGGCCGCCGGCGGAGTGGTGGCTTACCAGCGAGGCCATCCTTCCGCCGCCCTCGCGTGGAATGGCCTGGTCCCTCTGCTGGTGTTCGGCGCGTCGGTTCTGGCCATGTTGAGTAACCCGCCAAGCAGAATCACCGCCGGTGGTGTGCTCCTTATGACGGTTCCGGCGGTTGTGCTGCTCGCGTGCGTGGCCGGATGGCGGCTTCCCGGGCCGCATCCCGTTTTGTTTTGGGGTTCCTGGTTCGCAAACCTGGCGATCATCGCCTTTCTCGGCTATCTGAGCTTTCTGTTCCGGATATTCTGAATATCGCAGGCTTCCGGGTCATCGGCGAGAATAGAGGCAGTGCCCAAGCACTTGCTGCTCTTCGCCGCCTCGACCGGCTACCAGATCCGCGTCTTCGCCGAAGCCGCCGAGCGGCTGGGCGTGGATGTCACGCTGGTGTCGGACCACTGCGACCGCATGGAAGAGCTGTGGGGCCACCGCGCGATCGCGGTGAAGTTCGACCGGATGGCGGCCGCGGTGGACGCCGTCCGCGGCGAAGACGCCGACGGGGTCGCGGCTGTAGGCGACCTGCCCGCGGTCCTGGCAGCGGAAGCGGCTGAAGCCATGGGTGTCGCTTTCCACCCGGCGGCGGCGGCCCGCGCCTGCCACGACAAGTATCTGGCCCGGCAACTCTACCAGGCGGCCGGAATGCTGCTTCCGCGGTTCTTCCGCGCGGCGCTGGACGAGGACTCGCGGACGCTGGCAGCGCGCGCGCCATACCCGTGCGTACTCAAGCCTCTGGGACTTTCGGCCAGCCGCGGGGTCATTCGCGCCGACAGTGCCGCCGAATTCGTGGTGGCCTTCGAGCGGATTCGCAAGATCGGCGAGAAGCACCTCCAGGTGGAGAGTTATATTCCGGGCAAGGAGTTCGCCGTCGAGGGACTGGTTACGGAAGGCCGGTTTCAGCCCCTGGCGCTCTTCGACAAACCCGATCCGCTCGAAGGGCCATTTTTCGAGGAGACGATTTACGTGACGCCTTCGCGGGAACCGGAAGCGGTTAAACAGGCGCTGCTCGATACTGCGGCGCAGGCCGTGCGCGCGCTGGGGCTGCGTCACGGGCCGGTCCATGCGGAGTTGCGGTACAACGAGCGCGGCGCCTGCATATTGGAGACGCATGCGCGGCCCATCGGCGGGCTGTGCGCGCGGGCGTTACGGTTTGGCTCACAACCACTTGAAGAACTGATCCTGCGGCACGCCCTGGGCGAAGATGTATCGCAGGCGCGCCTCGATGGCCCGGCTTCCGGCGTCATGATGATCCCGATTCCCAAGGGCGGAATCTACCAGTCCGTGGAAGGCGTTGACCGCGCGGCTCGCGTGGCTGGGATCGAAGATGTGGTCATCACGGCCAAGGAAGGCCAGCGATTTGTGCCGCTACCGGAAGGGTCGAGCTATCTGGGATTCCTCTTCGCGAGGGGAGACTCGCCGGGCATGGTGGAGACCGCGTTGCGCCAATCGCACGCGGAACTGAAATTCCACATCGCGACAGCGCTCGAGACCTTCAGGCCTTCGCCCTAGGCGGCACGAAATCGGGCGGCAGCGCCGCGCCTTCCCCGAAGAAGTAACTATCCATTTGTTGCAGCAGGAATTCCTGCGCTTCTTTGGTGCCCAGGTTGAGGCGGTACTCGTTCATGAGCATCTTCATGTGCTCCACCCACATCTTCCAGGCTTCCTTGGAAACGGAGTCGTAAATCTTCTGGCCCAGCGGATGGCCCTCGAAGGGAATTTCGTCGAGCCCCTCCATGTCGCGCTGGAACTTCACGCAGAAGACCTTGCGGCCCCCCGGACGAATCGCGTTGTCGATCTGGTTGAAGGCGCTCCCGCCGCTGCCGCATCCCATAGGTTGCATCTCCTCTGTTCAGGATACTACTTCACGAAGCCCACGCCGATCAGTACCACGCCCAGTTCGCGTTTGTCGCCCGGCACGGAGAAGGTGCGGTCGACCTCGATCTGCACCGCCGCCGATTGGCCCGCGCCCGCCACCGGTTGCGCCGATTCCAGTGTGTAGACGGCTGGCCCCGGGTACGTCTGCGCCGCCACCACCCGGCCGTCCAGCGACAGCACGACGTGGCGCGCCGGGGCCTTGTCGGAGATGTAGAAGACCACTCGTAGCTTGGCGGGCGCAGCGGGGTTCTTCAGGACCACCGTAGCGCTCTTGGACATCCAACGGTCCTGCGGGTCGATGCCGCTGACGATCTGGACGGAAACGCCCGGAGTGCCGAAGGTCAGGTATTCGAGGGTCGGATGACGCTCCATCACCTGGGACGCGGTCAGGCGGTCCACCAGTCCGGTGGACATTCCGAAGGGCCACAGGCCCCTGGTGGTGGAGTATCCCGATTGCGACTCCAGGCCGATCAAGCGGAGCGGGATGGCCGGCCGGATCTCCGCCTTCGCGATGAGGGAGAGCGGTGCGGTCACGTTCACCGCGTGGTCTAATTCGCTCGACACGATGAGGTCGCCCGCGCGCAAGTGCTGCGTCTTGCGAAGCGGCAGGACACCCTGGACGTCCGTGTAGTGGCGGAGGCCCAGGGTGTCGTCCACCCAGGCGCGATGGTCCTTGGTGAGAGGGCGCAAGCTCTCCGCGAAGCGGCGGCAGGCATCCCAGTGCTGGTAGTTGACTAAGGCCAGGCCCAACGATAGCGCCAGTTGCGCGGCGAAGCCGGCTGCCAGCCACTTGGGCCGAAGGCGCGACGCCAGCAGCGCGACGGGCGCGGCCAGGGGCAGCAAATAGCGCGCGGAACCGGCGAAGAAAACCACCACCGCGCCGGCGTAGAAGAGCCCGATCCAGGCCAGCAGGAAGAGGGTGTCGGGCTCGCGCCGCTTGCGCCACGCCAGCGCGGCTGCCGCCGGAACCAGCGCCGGGAAGACGAGGAACCAGGAGTGGATGGCCAACATCAGGGCGCTCTGCAGTTTGTGCTCGAGGGCCTGGAAGCCGTAGGTCTGGAAGTAGCCCATCAGCGTACTGGCCGGCATGGCGCCGGTGGTGGATCGCATGAAGATTTGCCAGGCTGCCAGAGTCGCGACGGGCGCCGCGAGCGGCCAGGCAAAGCGCCAGGGCCGCCGTTTGAGCCACAGATCCACCGCCAGGATCGGGACCAGGAAAATGGCTTGGTAGGCCATCATGGCGGCCGCGGCCATGGCCAACGCGGACCATACCAGCCTGCCCGCGCAGAACAGCGCGACTGCGGCCGTCCAGAAGGCCAGAAACGGCAAATCCGCTTCGAGCGAACCGCCGTTCACCACGAAAGCCGGCACGGCCAGAAAAAGCAGCGTCGCCCAAAGGGGCTGCGGGGAAAAACGAACCGCCAGCGACCACATCGCCCATGCCGCGATCAACGAGAACCCGATGTAGGCGGCATGGAACGGGACCTCCCGGACTTCCCCGAACACCGCCAGCAACCCCGCCAGGGGCCATGCGTTGCCCGGCGGATGCGAATGGCCGCGCAGATCCACCTCATCCCCCAGGAAGACGTACTTCACGTTGTTGGGATGGAGCGGATCGACTAGGGCGTGTGCGCCTTCGGTCAGATAGATATGATCGTCACCCTGAATCGCCTGATTCAGAAACGGAACTCGGATCAGCAGAACGAACGCGAGCGCCACCCAAAGCCCGCGTCCCCGGCCCCCGGCCCCTGGCTGCCTGGGCGTTAAGATAGGGCCGCTGCCAAAACCACCTCGGCTCGTACGATCGGTCTCGCCCCCCGGTTTGGTAGCAAATTTCCAGAACGCGATTTCACGGATGTAATCCATCGGCGCATCTTCGCAGCTCACTTAAGCCATTCGGCAGACGCAATTCCGCTGCCTTTGATAATCGCCTTCATGGTGCCAGGCGGAAGAACATGTCCACGATGGTGGGCCACAATGACCTGTTTAGCAGTGGCCGGATACGCCACTTCTGACGACTCCCGGATAAGTGAGCGGCGGCGTACCGCGATTACCCAACCGTCACCTCGACCAGCCTTGCATTTTCAGGCAGTTCGATATCGCCCGGCGCCAGATAGAGTTCGATGGCTTCTCGGATGTTGGCGCGGGCTTCCTCCTCAGTAGCGCCAGCAGACGCGCAGCCGGGGAATTCGAGGTATACCGCCGAGTAGTCGCCGGTTTCAAAATCACGTTCCAGAACGACTCTGAACGTCATAGCATCAGTATATGCCGGTGCCGGCATTATTGCAGGCGCAGCGGACACCGCGATGTGATCGGCGTTTCACGGGAGCTATTCTGCTGGGTTGTCGTCCGATGCGCTTTGGATCTCAAACGCCGACCGCTCGTTCAGTGGATTCAACAGAATAACCTTATCCCAACTGTGCCTAATGCCAAGGTGTTTGTGGAACAACTGTCGATCACAATCATCCACGCCGTAGCCTATCCGGTCAACGAGAATTAGCCACCATTCGGGGTACTTGTGACGTACGGGAGCGATCTTCAGAGTCTTTTCTTCTATGCAAAGACGCAGGTTTTTCTGCGTCTCCTCGAATACCCACCCTCCGGAATCGTCGTCACTATACCCGCCCGACACGAAGCAGGTTGCGTGGGCGTTGCTAGCGCGGATCAACTCAATCTGAATGCAGTCAGCTACCTTGATGGTGGTAGATCTACTGGCAGATCGATGGTCTCGGAACGCAATCAGGTGTTGCCGAATTGCAGGTCGCAGTACGTCCCAGGCCGGGACTGGACGCCGAAGTGTGTAGTGCACAAACCAACTGAATCCTGATTTCGGAGGGCCCAAGGACGCCAGAAGCCTTCCAATCTTCATCTGAAGGGGTATGGCACCTTCTTCCAACCCACGAAACTTCGACTCGGTTCCCTCATTCTGGTTAAGCCGGCGAACTTCAATCGCGATCCGTCCGTTGACCAGGAAGTCAGGAGGCACGTTGCCGTCTGGTTCGTAGACGATGCCCTCGAACCCTAAGTATTCGAGGTGGAGTTTCGCAGCCTTCTCAGAATCATCCATAGGACCCCACATACTGTCACAGAGATCGCAGGAACCACCCGACAGCCACGGCCTACCGGCGGGTGTTTGCACAGGAGCCGAGGCGCCGATCACCAGCTTAGCGTCTTTGCCTTCGAGAGTAACGGGATCGGCGTTTCACAAGAGGAATATTCGATCACCCCCGGTAGGATCAGGCAAGCTGAACGTGCGGATACGCCGCAATCTTGCTGTCCTCGGTCAAAATAGGACACTGAAAGAAGCGGGCCGTCGCGACCAGCAGTTGATCCGCCGGATCGCGATGGAAAGGCTGGGGCAGTTGGGTCGAATCCACTACGATCCGCGGGAGTAGGGGTAGAAGCGACACGCCAGCTTCTGCAAGGGCGGTCTCTATCCAAAACCCGACCGCGCGATCTAGCTTCATCCTGCCGTACTCTACAAGTTTCGCGACTTCCCAACAGGAGATGACGCTAACACCGAAGATGCGGTCCGTGCCAAGTTAGAGAAGCCCGCGATGCCTCGGTTGCAGCCGATCCGGTCCAGAAACCCACCAGATCCAAATGTGGGTGTCCAGCAGAATCACTGCAAGGCGTCCCAATCCTCGCCAGCGACAGGTTCCGTCGGGTCACGGTATTCAAGGACCGAGTCCTGTAGACTGCGGTCCACGGCGGTCCTCGCCCCTGCGCTTTTCGAAATCACCAACACTTCAACCGGCTCACCAGGTTCGAAAGGCAAGCCCTCCAAACGGAGTTCGCCCTGCGCCCCGACTGCCGCGTCTCTCCAATGTGCCTGCACGCCCTTAGTATAGTGGATTGGTCGACGCGGCGCTGGTTGGTTGTCGTTGAGGCCAGAGCCGCTCACTTCCCGGAGCGCAGACCGGAGCTTGAAGGAGCCTGCAGACGGCAGCCGTTCGGACCTTACCGGGGTGTAATAGCGTTTCACGGGAGGAATCTGCGGGGGCAGGCCGAAGCCTCGATTCCCTGATCCGCAGACTACGGCTTTCTTACGATAACGCCGTTTACCGGCCGGAACCGCCCACTTCTCACCAACGGCGACAAACCGTCAACTGGCCTACACGACGGATTCCGGTGACGGCGTTCACTGAAGCCGTCGGCTCCGGCCCCGTTGCAATAGACTGGAGGGCGTATAATTAGTGGCTTGGAGCGCAGTGAGGGAGTACGATGCCGTTAACAACAGTTGCGGTTTTCGTAACGCTCACTAGCTTCGCAATTGCGCAAGACCATCCGCCAGGGAAAGGGGCCGCGCCCGCTCCTGAGTTCGATGTGGCGTCGATCAAGCCCGCTGCGCGGGACTCAAGCATCAAACTCAGCCGATCGTTGCCGGGCGGAGCAGTGGTCCTACACAACGTGACGGTGGAAGAACTTATGGTGAATGCGTGGCACGTCTTCCCGTCCCAGATTCTCGGTGCTCCAGCGTGGACCCGCACGGCTGCGTACGACATCTCAGCGAAACCGGAGGCGGCGGCGAAGCCGGGCGAAGTCAATTTGATGTTACAGGCACTACTAAAAAACCGATTTGGGCTCTCCATGCATCATGAGAAAAGAAACCTACCGATATACGCTCTGGTGATAGCGAGGAAGGATGGGACGCTCGGTCCCTCGCTTGTCGAATCGAAAGAGGGCGGTTGCGCGGTGCGCATCCCGGGTAATCCTCCGCCACGGCCCGACCCAGCGAAACCGGCCACGCGCTGGTGCGGTCTCTTGATGATGCGCCCGAGAAAGCTGAGCGGCGCTGCGGTCCCGATTGTCGTCCTGGCTGAGCAGGTTGCGTTGAGGCTCGGGCGCACAGTGGTGGACATGACAGGTCTCAAGGGGAACTACGATATCGATCTGGAATGGACTGCGGACGAGGGAGCGATCCCGTTTCTGGAGGGATCGCCGGACCCCGTCCCGCCGCCTGATCCGCAAGGTCTGATTATTCTCACGGCATTGAACGAGCAACTTGGCCTCAAGATCGAATCGCGGAGGGCACCCGTGGATGTGATCGTGATCGACCACGTTCAGACGCCATCCGCGAATTAGTTGGTCGCAGTTGAGAAGCGGTACCGGAAACCGTCTGCCCCTCCACCTGGCTAAATCATGCGCCAGTCGCGGATTTGCGGTGTGCGCGGTAAGGGAACGGTAAGTGCCATTGTCGGAAAAGTACCAAAACGGCGCCCTGGGCGATCAGTCTCGTGAAGTCCCATCAGGGAAGCAGCAGCAGCGGACGTGTTCTCGACTGGCTCGGACTAAGCAGAGGTCATTTGGCGAAGGCCTTTTTCGCCGCCCCCCGGCCCCCATCTACGGCTTCCATCGCAGCACCGGCTTGCGCGCGGCGGTGACTTCGTCCACGCGGCTGGTCCGGGTGTGGTAGGGCGCGTTCTTGACCAGTTGCGGATCGGTCTCGACCTCTTTCGCAATCGAGACCATCGCGTCCACGAACTGGTCGATTTCCAACTTGCCTTCGGTCTCGGTCGGCTCGATCATCAGCGCGCCGTGCACGATGAGCGGGAAGCTGACGGTATAGGGATGGAATCCGTAGTCGATCAACCGCTTCGCCAGGTCGCCGGTACGCACTCCGAGCTTCGCCTGCCGCTCGTCGCTGAAGACCACCTCATGCATATTCGGCGCGCCGTACGGCAAATCGAAGTAGGGCTCCAGGAGCTTGCGAATGTAGACCGCGTTGAGCACCGCATCCATGGTGGCATTGCGCAACCCGGGCCCGCCGTGGGCCAGGATGTACGCCAGCGCCCGCACCAGCACGCCGAAATTGCCGTAGTAGGCTTTGACCCGGCCGATGGAGTATTTGCGCTTGTAGTCGTACGCCCACTTCTTGCCGGCGCGTTTGAGCCGCGGCGTGGGCAGAAAGGGCTCCAGCGCCTTCTTTACCGCCACCGGGCCGGCGCCCGGCCCGCCGCCGCCGTGGGGCGTGGAGAAGGTCTTGTGCAGGTTGAGGTGCATCACGTCGACGCCGAAATCGCCGGGCCGCGCGATTCCCACCAGCGCGTTCATGTTGGCGCCATCCATGTACAACAGCGCGCCCTTCTTGTGCAGGATCCCGGCCGCCTGCATGATGTGGTCTTCGAAGACTCCGAGCGTGTTGGGGTTGGTGACCATCAGGGCGGCCACGTCCTGATCGACCATTTTCTCGAGAGCGCCCACATCCAACACGCCGGTTTCGCTCGACTTGATGTTTTCGATGGCATAGCCCGCGATGGCTGCGGTGGCGGGGTTGGTGCCGTGGGCCGAATCGGGAATCAGAATCTTCTTGCGGGGGTTGCCCTTCTTCTCGAGCAACGCGCGGATCAGCAGAATACCGGTCAATTCGCCGTGTGCGCCAGCCGCGGGTTGCAGCGTCACCGCATCCATGCCGGTGATTTCGGCCAGCGCCGCTTCCAGCGTGGCCATCACTTGCATGCAGCCCTGCGCCAACGATTCTGGCGCGTAGGGATGCGCCCAGGCGAGCCCTTCAATGCGGGCCACCAACTCGTTGATCCGCGGGTTGTACTTCATGGTGCAGGAGCCCAGCGGATACATGCCGTAATCGATGGCGTAGTTCCAGGTGGATAGCCGCGTGAAGTGGCGGATGGCCTCGACCTCGCTCACCTCGGGGAAGCCAGGGATCTCCGCGCGGACGTTCTCCGCACCCAGCGCTTCGGCGGCGTCCACCGCGGGCACATCGAGTTCGGGGAGCTGGTAACCCTTCTTGCCCGGCGAGCTGCGTTCAAACAGCAGCGCCTCATTCTGCGAGAGGTGGTTGGTTACCTTCTTGATCAAGCCAACACCTCCGCGATGGTATCCATGTCGGCGCGCCTTGACATCTCGGTGGCGCACAGCAGCACCGAATCTGCCAGCTCCGGGTAGAATCGCCCGAGTGGCAGGCCGCCGATAATCTTCTTCTTGAGCAGCCCCTTATGCGCTTCTTCGGGCGACCTTCCTTCCACCCGGGCCACGAACTCGTTGAAGAATTTCCCGCTGAACCGCGGCTTCAGCTTGCCGGCCAGATAGTGCGCCTTGGCCAGGTTCTGTTCCGCCAGTTCGCGTAGTCCCTGCTTGCCGTAAACCGCCATGTAGACGGTAGCCATCAGTGCGATCAACGCCTGGTTGGTGCAGATATTCGAGGTGGCCTTCTCGCGCCGGATGTGCTGTTCGCGCGTGGAAAGCGTCAGGCAGAAGGCCCGGTTGCCGCGCGAATCCGTGGTCTGCCCCACCAACCGGCCCGGCATCTGGCGAAGGAATTTCTCTCTGGTGGCGATGATGCCTGCGTATGGCCCTCCGTAGCAGGGCGAGATCGCGAACGACTGCAGTTCCCCGGCAACGATATCCGCGTCCGCGGGCGGTTCCAGCAACCCGAGTGAGATCGCTTCGGTGAACACGACCACCAGGAGCGCTCCGTGCTTGTGCGCGATCTCCGCCGCCGCCTTCACCTGCTCCACGATACCGAAGAAGTTCGGCGACTGGACGATCACGGCGCCGGTCAGGCCGTCCATTTTGCGTTCCAGGTCTTCCACGTCGAGACTGCCGGCATCGGCAAGATAGCCGAACTCGTCCACTGGCATGCCCTGGTTCCTGGCGTACGTGCGCAGCACCTCGCGATACTCCGGATGCACGGACCTGGCGATCAGCACTCGCCCTTTTCCCGTAGCGCGCACCGCCATCATGGCGGCCTCCGGGACTGCCGTGGAGCCGTCGTACATGGAGGCGTTGGCCACATCCATACCCGTGAGCTGGCAGATCATGGTCTGGAACTCGAAGATCTGGGTGAGCGTGCCCTGCGAGATCTCGGCCTGGTACGGCGTGTAGGCCGTCAGGAACTCGCCGCGCGAAACCACCGTATCCACCAGGACCGGGCGGTAGTGGTTGTAGACACCCGCGCCCAGAAAGGATGCGTAGCCGTTCAGGTTTTCCGCCGCCCGCATGCGAAAGTAGTCGACGATTTCGTATTCGGAAATCCCCGCCGCCAGGTTCAGGGGTCGTTTCAACCGGACCGCGTCGGGCAAGTGCGCAAACAGCTCTTCGGGAGAATTCACGCCGCAGACAGCCAGCATCTCGCGGCGCTCGGCATTGGACTTCGGCAGATAGCGCAACTACTTTTCGGCTCCTATGTAGCTTTGATAGTCGGCGGCGGACATCAGATTTTGCATCTCTTCCGGCGCGCTCAGCCGGATTTTCACCAGCCAAGCTTCGCTGTGCGGGTCGGAGTTCAGCTTTTCGGGATGATCCCCCAGCGATTCATTGATGGCCGTCACCTCGCCCGTCACCGGCGAGTAGATGTCGGAGACCGCCTTGACGGACTCCACCGAGCCAAGCGACTTGCCTGCCTCGATATGGGTCCCCACCTTGGGCAGGTCGACATAGACAATGTCGCCAAGTTCCTGCTGCGCGTGATCGGTGATGCCGACCGTACCGGTGTCCCCTTCCGCGAGGACCCACTCGTGTTCCTTCGTATACCGGAAGTTTTCTGGATACATGTTCATTTCGCTCGCTTATAGAAAGGAGTTTCCACTGTTACCGCATCCACGGGCTGGTTGCGGATCATGATTTGAATGGCTTTGCCCGGTTGTGACTGCTCCGTGGGCAGGTAGCAAAGGCCGATGTTCTTGTTCAAGGTGGGAGAGGGTGAACCGCTGGTGACCCAACCGGCGGCCGCGCCATCGAGAAAGACTTCGTAGCCGTCGCGGCCGATGCCGCGCCCGCGCATCTCAAAACCGATCAGCTTGCGGCGTATGCCGTTCTCCTTCTGTTTGGCCAGTGCTTCGCGGCCCACGAATTCGCCTTTGTCCAGCTTGACGATCCATCCCAGGTCGGCTTCCCAAGGCGAAATCGAGGCATCGATCTCGTGGCCGTAAAGCGCCATCTTGGCTTCCAGCCGGAGAGTGTTGCGCGCGCCCAGGCCAACCGGCTTGATTCCAAACTCGGCGCCGGCCTCCAGCACTTCTTTCCACACGCGTGCGGCTTCGGCGGGCGGCACGTAAATCTCGTAGCCAAGCTCGCCGGTGTATCCGGTATGCGCGATGCGCGCGCACCGGCCGCAGACTTCGCCATCCGTGAACCAGTAGTATTTGATGGCGGCCAGGTCGACCGGCGTGAGCTTCTGCAAGGTGGCCCGCGCGTGCGGCCCTTGAATCGCGAATTGAGCATAGCGCGCGCCGGCGTTTTCCACGTGGGCGTCAAAGTGGTTATGGGTGCGGATGTGTTCGAAATCCTTGTCCTGGTTGGAGGCGTTCACGCACAGAAAGTAGTGGTCGTCGGCCACCTTGTGGACCAGAATGTCGTCCACGAACCCGCCGTGCTCGTACAGCAGGCCGGAGTAGTGCGCCTGGCCGATCTTCAGCTTTTGGACATTGTTGGTGGTCACGAAATCAGTGAGTTTGCCGGCCTCGGGTCCGCGGATTTCGATTTCGCCCATGTGGCTCACGTCGAAGATTCCCACCGAGCGGCGCACGGCCTGGTGTTCCTCGATGATTCCGGAGTATTGCACGGGCATGTCCCACCCGCCGAAATCGACCATTTTGGCCCCGCAATCCCGATGGACGGAATTCAAGGGCGTGACACGAAGGGACGGGGCGGACATGAAGAATCAGGCTAACAATACCCAAAAGAGGAGTCAAACCAGCGGGGTCGTCAACGTGGTTACGCGATGGAAGTCGAAAAGTACGAAAGGCCACGAGCCACGCGAGACCGCGTCGGCTCGTGGCCTACGAAGTGTAGTGGGGTTACGCGCCGAGCGCCATCGCCGGGCTACTTACTGGTGGTTGGAAAAAACGCGGCGCCCCGAACGGTTGGAAACGGTAGCCGATACCGAAGATGGTCTCGATGTATTGATCGGCGTACCCGCCCAACTTCTTGCGAAGGCGGCGGACGTGAACGTCCAGTGTACGGGTGCGGATTTCGGCTCCGTAGCCCCAAATCTGCATCAGCAGCGCTTCGCGGGGAATGATCTCGCCCGCATGTTGAACCAACAAGGCCAGCAAATCATACTCTTTGCGGGTCAAGACCATGCGCTCAGCATCGAGCGCCACGGTCTGTTGGTCGAAATCCAAGGAAAGATGTTCATCACGATACGGAAGTATGCGGGGGTGAATACCTGGTCCCATTTGCCCTCCTTCTTGAGCCTTACCCTGTTGCTTTTACCCTCTAAGCTAACTCTACGGGCGGGGGCACCGAAGGTGATGAGGAACTTGTAAAAACATTGTAAAAACAGGGGAATAAACTTGCCTATTCGATGGGAAATGGACCCATATTTTCTAATCGAAGCTCCCTGTCGTGAATGTCGAAGGCCCGCATCGTGTACGTGACGGCGCGAGCAGCATCAACCATTTCAACGTGATAGACGCCCTCGCGACCGTTTTCGAGCAGTTCTTCGTCCACCGTCGTCATCTGGGTGGTGACCACTTGTTTTTCAGGGGAACGAAAGTCGAAAACCACCACTAGTCCGCGGAGCGGCTTGTCGCTGGTGACTTTGACCTTGCCATCCACGTTGATCTTGCCCTCCTCCCGGCGTGCCCGGGTTTCCAGCACCCGGACGTCCGCGGGCTTTTTCGGCTTTTGCTGAGCGGGAGCGGCCAGTGACACCAAGGTCAAAGCCAACGCGACGGACCTCATAGCCGCCAGTCTATCAGGTGTGAAGGCCCGGGCAGCTACGACGGGCCGGACGATTCGCCGAGGATCCCGGAAACGCTCATGGCGAACCCCGGAACGAGTGGCGTCGTGACCGCCTGGCCTTCCCGCACTATGCGAGCGCTGCCCGCCAAATGGATGACTACGTGTCTGGTCTCCGGGTAGATCCGCCAGACCTCCCGTGCACCGAATTCGAAGTATAGTTCGGTCTTGGTGTCCAGGGACTCGGCGCTATTGCTCGGCGACACAATTTCGATGGCGATTGCGGGTGCGCCTTCCAGATAATTTCCCACCGTCTGGCCGGCACGCGTTACGCTCACATCGGGCTGCACCCAACTGTCGGCCAACCGATATCCCATCTCAAGGAAGACTCGGCCAAGTTCGGCGGCTTGACCTCGCACATGTGCCTCAGCCAGTGAGACCTTCATCTGATCGTAGATGCCGTGCGAGGAAAGATTGTGCTGGTAGCTGGCGGGGGGCGACTCGATCAGCTCTCCTTTCAGTAGTTCCTGTTTGCCCGGCTGGTCGGGCATGCGCTCGAATTCTTCGAACGTCAGCAGGGTAGTCGTAGCCACCATAGCATCCATCCTAACACCGCCGAGGCCACGCCACGTGGATCGAAAATGAGCGGAAAACAGACTACTCCTTCCCGGATCTTCTATGGCATAATGTCAATTCTTTTGCTTCCCTTGGGTTCCGTTGCTTTCGAAGGCCGGTACACGGCTGGCCACGCGGTCTGCTGTCGGAAGGAGAGCCATCATGAAGGACAACACAGTTAGCCGGCGCTCAATCATGCTGGGTGTGGCAACGCTGCCCATGGCGCCTCAACTTGTGGCGCAGGCGCGCCCAAAGAACATCGTCATCTCCAGCGGCAACCGGAACAATGGCGGCATCAACTGCTGCGCCAAGGCCATGGAAATCGTCAAAGGCGGTGGCGACACGTTGGATGCCGTAATTGCCGGCGTCAATATCGTGGAACTGGATCCGCGCGACAACAGCGTTGGCTACGGAGGACTTCCGAACGAAGACGGCGTGGTGGAGCTGGATGCCAGTTGTATGCACGGCCCGACCCGCCGCGGTGGGTCGGTAGCAGCGATTCAAGGAATCAAGACCCCCTCCAAAATCGCCAGGCTGGTGATGGAAGAGACCGACCACATGATGCTGGCCGGCGCGGGCGCCCTGAAATTTGCCAAGGCCATGGGCTTCAAGGAAGAGGATTTGCTCACCGAGGAATCCCGGCTGGCCTGGCTGGTCTGGAAGAAATCGCTGAAGGACCGCAACAATCACACCAACTGGGGCCCCGGCTTGGATGCCCCGCCGGCCAAAACCCGCGCCGCCGTCAATCTGAAGGACCTCCAGGAACAGTTTCCGCATGTCGATGAGGCCATGCTGGCGCAAGCCTGGGAATACGCCGTCCACCCGCCGCACGGCACCATCAACTGCATCGCATTGAACGAAAAAGGCGAGATGTCGGCGGTCACAACCACCAGCGGTCTGGCCTGGAAACTGGCCGGCCGGGTCGGCGATTCGCCGATCATCGGCGGCGGGCTGTGGCTCGATCAGGATATCGGCGGCGCCGGCTCCACCGGGCGGGGCGAAGAGAATATTCGCTCCTGTGGCGCGCACACGATCGTCGAAAATATGCGTCACGGCATGGCGCCGAAGGAAGCGGCGCTCGACGCGCTGAAGCGGGTGGCGCGCAATTTTGACAACGACATGGCGCGCCTGGCGCTGGTCGATCTGAGTTTTTACGTGCTCCGTAAGGATGGCGAGTATGCAGGCGCATCCTTATGGGGCCCCCGGCCAGGCAGCGCCGGGAGCGGTCCGCAATTCGCCGTCTGCACGGGCGATCGGGCCAGTCACCATGAGCCGTGTGTGTTTCTGTTTGAGCGTAAGGCGTAGTTTGCCGCGTCGATATCGGCACTTGAGGCGGAACGCCGCTAATTATGGCCCAGATCTTTCATCGCAGCACGAATACTTTTTCGCGGATCACCATCTTCGGCGCCATTTTCATTATTGGATTTCTGACGTGGGCGTTGGCCGAGCTGGATCGATCGAATTACAACACGCGCGCAACCCAGGCTCGCGAACAACCCATTCCTTTCAGCCACGCTCACCACGTGGGCGGCATGGGGTTGGATTGCCGTTATTGCCACACGACGGTGGAGACTTCCAGCTACGCCAATATTCCGCCGACCAAAACCTGCATGAACTGCCACGCGCAGATCTGGCTCACCAGCCCCACGCTGGAGCCGGTGCGCGCCAGCTACCGCAGTAACACTTCGATTTCCTGGACGAAGGTCAACGATCTGCCTGATTTCGTTTATTTCAATCACAGCATTCACGTCAACAAGGGAGTCGGGTGCGAGAGCTGCCACGGCCGCGTGGACAAGATGCCTCTCACCTGGCAATCGAACTCGCTGCAAATGGAGTGGTGCCTGAACTGCCACCGCCATCCCGAACAGTACGTTAGACCGCGCGAAAACATTACGACCATGGGTTATCAGCCGGCCGGCGAGCAGGAAGAGATCGGCCGCCGGCTGGTGGCGGAATACAAGATCCAAAGCCCGCGTGTGCTAACCAGTTGTTCTACCTGTCACCGATGAGCGATTTAAGCAAACCACTGGATATAGCCGCGGTACGAGCGCGGATGGACGGCGCCGGCGGGCGCGAATATTGGCGCAGCCTGGACGATCTGGCGGCGTCGCCCGAGTTCCAGGACCTGCTGGCTCGCGAGTTCCCGCGGCAGGCGGTGGGCTGGAGCGACGACGAAGATCCCGTCGAAGGCCGCCGCAATTTCCTCAAGATGATGGGAGCGTCGATGGCGCTAGCCGGTCTCACCGCCTGCACACGGCAGCCCACCGAGCACATCATGCCATACGTGCGGCAGCCGGAAGAGCTGATCCCCGGCCGGCCGTTGTTCTTCGCCACGGCGACGACCCTGGGCGGCGTTGCTACGGGCATACTCGCCGAAAGCCACGAGGGGCGGCCGACGAAAATCGAAGGCAACCCCGACCATCCGGCGAGCCTGGGCGCCTGCGATGCCTTTTCGCAGGCCTCGGTCCTGCAACTCTACGACCCCGACCGCTCGCAGGCCATCACCTTGGAGGGCGAGATTCGTTCGTGGGGTGCATTTCTCGGTACCCTGCGCGACGCACTCGGCCCGCAGAAGGGCAAGGGGGGCGCAGGCATCCGAATCCTCACCGAGACCGTGACGTCGCCTTCGATGGCCGCACAACTGGCAGCCATCCAGAAGCTGTATCCGGCTGCCAAGTGGCATCAGTGGGAGCCCGCCGGTCCGCACAGCGCACGCGCGGCTGCGAGCCTGGCATTCGGCGAGCCGGTCAACACCTACTACAATCTGGCCAACGCCAACGTCATCGTCTCGCTGGACTCGGATTTCCTGGCTTCGGGCGCCGGCAATCTGCGTTACGCGCGCCAGTTCGCCGCGCGCCGTCGCGTAAATGATGAGAAGGCCGCCATGAACCGGCTCTACGTGGTGGAGCCCATGCCCACGCCAACCGGCACCAAGGCCGACCATCGACTGCCGCTGCGCGCCGGCGATATCGAGGAATTTGCCTGGGCACTTGCCACCAGTCTCGGCATCGCCAACGGCCCCAAGAAGGGCGAAAATGGCGACGTCTACAAATGGATCCCCGGCATCGCCAAAGATCTGAAGACGAACCAGGGCGCCTGCCTGGTGATCGCGGGCGAGTGCCAGCCGCCGATGGTGCACGCGCTAGCTCACATCATTAACGAAAAACTCGGCAACGTTGGCAAGACCGTGTTCTATACAGACCCGCTGGAAGCGCACCCGGTCGACCAACTGGCTTCCCTGCATGACCTGGTGAAGGATCTGGATGCCGGCGCCGTAGAACTGCTGCTCATTCTGGGCGGCAACCCCGCATTTACGGCACCGGTAGAGTTGGGGATGCGGGATCGGCTCAAGAAAGCGAAACTGCTGGTTCGCCTGGGCCTTTACGCCGATGAAACCTCCGACGTCTGCCAGTGGCATCTGCCGGAAGCGCACTTCCTCGAAACGTGGGGTGACGCCCGCGCTTTCGACGGCACCATCACGATTCAGCAGCCGCTCATCCAACCGCTGTACAACGGCCGTTCCGGGCTGCAACTGCTCCAGATGCTGACCGACCAGCCCGACATTAGCGTCTATGACCTGGTTAAAGGCTATTGGGCCGGGCAGCATAGGGGCGGCGATTTCGAAGCCTGGTGGCGCCGCGCCGTGCATGACGGCATCGTGCCCGAAACCGCGCTTGCTACCAAGACACCCGCGGTTCGCGGGGGGGCCATCAGCGCACCCGGCGGTACGAAACATCTCGGCGGCAACTTCGAGGTTCTCTTTCGTCCAGACCCCACCATTTACGATGGCCGTTTCGCCAACAACGGCTGGCTGCAGGAACTGCCCAAGCCAATCAGCAAGCTCACCTGGGATAACGCGGCCATCATCGGCGTGCGGACCGCCGCGCGTTTAAACCTCAAGACGGGCGACCGGGTGAAACTGACCTACCAGGGCCGGTCGCTCAACGCGCCTGTGTGGGTTCAGCCGGGCCACATCGACGGCGCGGTTACGTTGCACCTCGGCTACGGCCGGACCAGGGCGGGACGCGCGGGAACGGGCGTCGGCTTCAACCCGTATGGTCTGCGCACCGGGCAAGCGCTGTGGAACGACACGGGTCTCGAGATGGCGAAAATATCGGGCGCGTACCCGTTCGCCTCCACGCAGGAATTTCACGCGCTGGATACGCCCGACCGCCGGCACATCATCCACAAAGGAGACATCGCGGAGTACCGCAAGGACCCCGAATCGGTACATGGCGGCGCCGAAGCGCCGCCGCGCGAACTCACCATCTATCCCGAGTGGAAGTACCAAGGTCATGCCTGGGGGATGGCGATCGATTTGAACGCCTGCACCGGCTGCAGCGCTTGCGTGGTGGCTTGCCAGGCCGAAAACAACATCGCCGTGGTCGGCAAAGATCAGGTCCGAAGAGGCCGCGCCATGCACTGGCTGCGAGTCGACTCGTATTATCAGGGCGAGAACCCCGCCGAGCCCGCCATCTACAATCAACCGGTCCCCTGCATGCAATGCGAGGATGCTCCTTGCGAACTGGTTTGCCCGGTGCAGGCCACGAGTCACAGTTCCGAAGGTCTCAATGACATGGTGTACAACCGCTGCGTGGGGACGAGGTACTGCTCGAACAACTGCCCCTACAAAGTGCGGCGGTTCAATTTCTACCTCTTCTCGGATTACGAGACCCCGAGCCTGAAACTGTTACACAATCCGGATGTCTCGGTGCGCAGCCGCGGCGTCATGGAGAAGTGCACGTACTGCGTGCAGCGCATCAACAGCGCCAAGATCAATGCCGAGAAGGAGGACCGGGCTGTGCGCGATGGCGAGATCCAAACCGCGTGCCAAGCCACCTGTCCGACGCAGGCCATCGTCTTCGGCGATATCAACGACAAGGCCAGCCGTGTGTCGAAACTGAAAGCCGAGGAACGCAATTATTCGCTGCTGGCCGACATGAACACGAGGCCGCGAACCACGTACCTTGCGACGTTGCGCAATCCCAATCCGGAGCTGGAGTCATGAGCGCGATGGATGGTTGGTGGCCAGTTCGCGGTGGCCCGTGGCCCGCGGCCGTTGCCGACTATGCACCTTCGACGGCCAAATGTCACCTAGCACCGAACACCGGCCACCAACCACCGGCCACCGATCCAGGATCCACCCATGCCAAATGAACCACCAGTGATCGACAAACCGGCACCCAGGCGGATCATCGCCCCGGGCTATACCTTCGGGACCGTCACGGACCAGATAGCGACGGTGGTGCTCACCAGGAGGACGCCGGTCTTCTGGTTGGCGGCGTTTTCGCTCGGCTTCGGGTTGCTGTTGCTGTTTCTGCTGGC
>Ga0075019_10000139_pt1 | contig 40644 bp, 40 predicted proteins | sample ColStrG_CSR_2013_FD_71473 | JGI IMG/M metagenome (GOLD analysis project Ga0075019, IMG submission 71473) | Freshwater sediment microbial communities in response to fracking from Pennsylvania, USA - Cold Stream Run_MetaG_CSR_2013 | ecosystem: Environmental > Aquatic > Freshwater > Creek >...
AACGCCAATGTCTTCATACCCTACACCCCCTCCGGACGCCACCGTTCCGGCGGCGGATTCTGAGGGCGGCGCGAGTGCGCCATCGGCCAAGAAAGCGTCTACCTCCCCGAATGCCGCGTCGAGCGACGCACATTGGGTCTGTGGAAACACCATCCAATCGACACCCACCGAGAGTAGCGCCGAATTGCGGCCGACCTCCAACTGTTGTTGGTCCAAAGGCGCAACCGCCTCCGACAGGCGACTGCGGATCTCTCTCAGCGTCTCCCGGGAGGTGAGAAACGCCACAAACGCCTTCCCTTTCCAGCGCAACAGGCGGTCTTCCGGCTGCACAACCAATTTCAGGCTTTGGCCGACCAACTGCAGCATTTGCTGCCTCGCGCTCTCGCCGAACCGGGCGGCGATGTGCTCTCCGCGCCGCAGCTTGAATGCCGCTACGTAACAGGTCGGAGCCGGCTCCGGAACGGCGGCTGCCCCCTCGGGCGCCAGGTCGATCTCACCGGCCAAGCCCCGCCGCAGCCGGCTCCCGTGGGCAGCCAGGCTCTGCGTGTACTTGACCTGCTCCCCGAGGTGCCGCGACATCGCCGCCGCGACGCCCCGCTGATGGGCCGCGGCTTCCCGCAAGTCCAGCAGGCACTGTCCCAATTCGTCGCGCAGCACCCGAATGTCGTCCAGTCCGGTGGCACGCTCGATCCGCTGCTCGATGCCCTGCAGGCGCGCCACGGACGCGTCCTGCTGCCCCCAAATCTCGGTGACCGATTCGGTAAGCATCGCCACCATCGACTGCATATGCTCGTTCTCTTCGCGGAAGTACTCCCCCGTGTCTCGCGAGTGCCTTTCGAGAGCTGCCAGCGCCTCGCTGGCGATGCCCGAAAGGCTCGAGGCCGATGGCGGCTTGTCCAGACGGCGCAGCAAGGCCTGCACGGCGCGGCGAAATTTCGCGACCTCCTCAATGCGGCCCAGCACAGTGTGCTCCGCGATGCCGGCGAGCAACACGCGCCCCATCTTCAGCGCCGCTTGCAGGATGTCATCGCCCGGTGGGGCTCCTCCGCCGCGTTGTTCCAAAAAATGCCCGATTGAAATGATCATCTTCTTCTGGCGCGCTCAATGTCGAGTCGCTCTCTGGAATATATCGGGGGTTGCCGCAATTTTCGTTAGACCCCTGACCCTGAATCCCAAACTGAAGTACTAAGGAGAATCTCGCAAGATCTCTCCGTCAACCAGCCAAAACGGCCGCTTGCATCGTGGGAACCCATCAGACTTCCTTTCGGCTCGACCCGTTCTCAAGCCGAGGTACGGCGAATCCTGATCCGCATTCAATGGGACGCGATATCACGCGCCCTCACAGCGGCGGATCGATGATGGATTCGGGATCTCCAAGTGCCCGACCACCGGTTGAACCTCAATTGCCTCCAGCGGCCCTTCCACGCGATGTTGGCCATCGATGATTTTGCAAATTTTGGATTGATCGGGATCCGCACAGTCTGCCCCGCCTCGCGCATCGGAATCCTCTTTTCAACCCAGTTGAGGACAAGGCACGCGGCGTAATCGCCACCCACCAATGTGAAGTCTCGAATTCCCAGGAAACCTGCGCCGTGAAAATGGCTGGTACCGCGTTTGCGCAGGCGCTATATATCCGCGGCAGTGAGCGGTGTTGCGTTGGAGACGGCGGAGCGCTACATTTGGCGCAAATGCGAATGAAGCGGCATAGGCTGAAAGCTCGCAACGTCGGAACTGCACAGGCTCTTGGGGACTGCTTGCAATTTTCGGGAGCCTCCTGCTATTAGGCGTCGAGGTTCTCATGTGGCTACAGAACGGCCAATGGCCGGGATGGAGCCTGCTTACGGTCGTGCTGCCGCTGACAAGCGGTAGCGAATTCTCGAATTGGCTCACGAACCCGTCGTCGTGGCTTGGACTTCACGTCATCGTTCACTGGGCTTTGGACCTTCCACTGTGGCTCTGGGGCTTCGTCGCGGCGGGCTTGGGTATGAAGTTGCTCGAACCAAAGAAGGAGGATTGGGATAAAGTGATCAGGATGCGTCTTCATGGAATCTTGGTGGATGGTCGAGTCGAGATGTTCGAAGGTACGCTGGCTGACGCTGAAGAGAGGATTGATCAACTCGCATCTCAGGGTAAAGCGGCAGCGTACTTGTTCGAGGCTAACTCGGTAGAAGAGTTCTCAGCGAAGCGGGAAGCTGAGCGGCGGCGCTCTGCGACGGACACGCTCTAAGGCCGCGCGAACACCCGTTCGTAGGCCGTTTGATCAATTGCTCCTAAAACTCCTGCAAATTATTGATTCTAAGTGGTGGAGGCGGGGGGAGTTGAACCAATCTAGCCCACTGAAAACACGTAAGTTAATCATTCTGCAATCCTGCGTATTCCACCAATTCAACCGATTCCACCTGTATTGGCACGATTTGGCACGGCAAGCCTGTCCAAGCTGAATCGGCCCGCTGCCTTGAGTTCTAACGCCGCCATTTGGAGCAATAGGTGTGCTGGTTTTTCGCCCTTACGATCTTCATCATGCTCGGCGATTGAGTGAATGGTTTCCCTAAACGGCATTTCTAGGTGGCGACAGATTTGCGACCGACGTTCAGCCTCAATGCTCCATCAGGTTGATTTGCGTAGAAGAAACGCGATTGATTTCCGCTCTCATTTGATCATCGTCGGGAAGGCGGACAGACTCGTCTTGGGCGTGTTCCTCCTTCACCACCTGCGTCTGCTGATACATTTGCCAAAGGTGATATGCGACGTGAGCCGTGTAGCTGTTCATCCTCTTGTGAATACTATTCTCCTCAAGCTTCCGTTTCAGCATCGCTTCTTTCGCTTCCCGGAGAAGATCGACGTCCTGGTTGATGATCAGCACTAATGGGCTCGATTGCGTCGGCTCATTGAATGAACCGGCATCCCTTGATGTCCATTCTGTCGCACCCCAACAAGTAGGACTGCTCCATTCATCCCGCGTGATAATTCGCAGATCATAACTTCACGGGAGGGAAAAACCTCGGCCAATGGCCGCTCGGCTCTCCGGCAGCTGGCCCAACACTTTCCGCTGGTTCGACAACGGTTCACCCCCACGCCCGTGGGGACGACAAGAAGGCGTTTGAAGACTTCTACAACGTGGACGGTTCACCCCCACGCCCGTGGGGACGACTCGCCAAACCGCAGCTTGGCGCGGTGCTTGATAGGTTCACCCCCACGCCCGTGGGGACGACGTGCCGTGGCTGGAATACCTGATTGAGCACTTCGGTTCACCCCCACGCCCGTGGGGACGACGATTTGTGAACGGACGTGTTGCCGCAATTCAGCGGTTCACCCCCACGCCCGTGGGGACGACGTGAAGCCTCCTGCCGTGCCTCTGGGCGACGATGGTTCACCCCCACGCCCGTGGGGACGACCCCAGCGGCAATTCCCGCACGCCCGCCTCGCTCGGTTCACCCCCACGCCCGTGGGGACGACGGCGTGCAGCGCCTCGACGAGATGTATCCGCGCGGTTCACCCCCACGCCCGTGGGGACGACCGTAAAAATCAACCGGCCAATAGGAATTTTCTCGGTTCACCCCCACGCCCGTGGGGACGACTTGTAGCTGCCCACCATGTACGGAGCCAGATCCGGTTCACCCCCACGCCCGTGGGGACGACTATGACGCTCCGGGGGTGGTGGATCGATAGATCGGTTCACCCCCACGCCCGTGGGGACGACGCAATGGGCGGGGTTGACTTACTCGCCGCCACCGGTTCACCCCCACGCCCGTGGGGACGACCCCAATCATGATCGTTAAGTGCAATAGCCTCACGGTTCACCCCCACGCCCGTGGGGACGACTCAATTTTGGGGTCAAACATGCAGGGCAAGTCCGGTTCACCCCCACGCCCGTGGGGACGACGTGCCGCCCTTCTTCGCATTCTACCCGTACCACGGTTCACCCCCACGCCCGTGGGGACGACGGATGGGTGGGTCATCTTACACCCGCCTTATCCGGTTCACCCCCACGCCCGTGGGGACGACACCGAGTGGGGGGCCTAGGCCATGGCCACTGGCGGTTCACCCCCACGCCCGTGGGGACGACTGGAATACGCCCTTGATGGTCGTGGCGAATCCCGGTTCACCCCCACGCCCGTGGGGACGACCCCATCGCCTCAGGGCCCACTGTGATCCTATTCGGTTCACCCCCCACGCCCGTGGGGACGACTGAAACGCCTTGGTCTCGGCCAGGTTCGTTTTCGGTTCACCCCCACGCCCGTGGGGACGACACTTGCCAGCTTGGGGTTGGTCACCGCCAGCGCCGGTTCACCCCCACGCCCGTGGGGACGACGGATTCCTTCGTTTTGACGAATGCGCTCTCGTCGGTTCACCCCCACGCCCGTGGGGACGACACCTTCGTGCCGGCTGGGGCCACGAGCGCTACCGGTTCACCCCCACGCCCGTGGGGACGACGCCTCATCGTTGCCGCAAGCGGCCAAAGCATCCGGTTCACCCCCACGCCCGTGGGGACGACACGGTGGCGGACTGGTCGGAGGTGGCCCGGTTCACCCCCACGCCCGTGGGGACGACTCCGCAACTTCGGCCTTCACCCGGTTCCATTCCGGTTCACCCCCACGCCCGTGGGGACGACCTTGCCCGACCGCCACACCGCTATCCGCGCCTCGGTTCACCCCCACGCCCGTGGGGACGACATCTGCGGGGTGGAGATTCGCGCCCCCGGTATCGGTTCACCCCCACGCCCGTGGGGACGACGCGTTCCGGTTCCTGGACGGCAAGCGCGAAAACGGTTCACCCCCACGCCCGTGGGGACGACCTTGGCGAAACCTGTGGCACGGGAGAATCCATCGGTTCACCCCCACGCCCGTGGGGACGACTGGTTCCCGAACGGGACCACGGCGACGCGGCTCGGTTCACCCCCACGCCCGTGGGGACGACTCAATGGCGACCGTCCCCGCAAACAGGCAGTTCGGTTCACCCCCACGCCCGTGGGGACGACTTGAAATGGATTACTGACATGTTCTTTTCTCTCGGTTCACCCCCACGCCCGTGGGGACGACGAGGAATTCGCCTTCACGTTTGACGATTGCATCGGTTCACCCCCACGCCCGTGGGGACGACGCGCGGGCGCTAGCCACCGTGGAGACCTGGGAAGGTTCACCCCCACGCCCGTGGGGACGACGTAAGTCCGTCCGTATCCGCCGCCCTCGAAGCCGGTTCACCCCCACGCCCGTGGGGACGACGCGAACGCGGTCAGTTCATCGGGCGTGGCCTTCGGTTCACCCCCACGCCCGTGGGGACGACCACTCGGGCGCGGTGGGTAGTTCCGGGGATAAAGGTTCACCCCCACGCCCGTGGGGACGACTTACCCGCCGCGTAATCGGCCTCTACCTCGGCCGGTTCACCCCCACGCCCGTGGGGACGACTTTGTCCAAGTCGAAGAGGCGCCGGCCAGCCCCGGTTCACCCCCACGCCCGTGGGGACGACACTGGATTTTACAGGGTTTTTGTGCAGGTCGGATGCACCTGGATCAGCGTTAGTCCTTCCATGTCCACCACCGAGCGGCTTGGATCGCCCCATGGTCGCATCGCAAATCCCTGCTCGGTATTAGTGGAATATACCAGCACCCCCGCTCCCCCGCGCATCGCCCCGCAAGCTCTCTGCCAGAGCTTGTCTCGAACCATTGCGGAAATTGAGCCGACGAACACGCCTGTTTTCGGTTCCAGCATCCAGCGCGACAATTCGCCCCGCAAAGACTCAGGCACACGCTCTAAGATCATGACAACCATTAGTCGCCTCCTACCTGCTCGTCAAGCTCTTCGTAGTTCACACCACCGGCGATTGCCCCGCCTTCGGGGTCCCACAAATGGCCCGGCTGATCGTCCGACTCATCGAGATCCCCTTCCTCAGGCAAATCGGCTCCGCGAAGGAGCGTGGCCAGGTCGGGCACGATGCGCTCCAGCATACGCGAATTGAGGAAGAAGTCCCGGCAGTGGCGACGGACACGTCCTTCCAGGTCGCCTTCTGCCTGACTCGCAGCCCGAAATGCTGCCGGGATGGAAACTTCAGTTTTGTAGAGATCGGCCACATCGTAGACGAATGAAAGCATCTTTCCCGTGTGAATGAATCCGATGGCGGGTGAGTAACCGGCGGCTACGATGGCTGCATGGCATACCCCGCACAGACAACTGTTCGCCGCCGACAGAGCGCGATTCACCGGGTCCGCCGCTGTCCATTCTTCACGCCGGTATGCTCGCCCGCTCCACGATACTCCGTATTCCTCCGCGCACGCGGAATAAGCGGACCGAATGCGAATCCCCTCCCGCCCCCGAAGTTGTTGCAGGGTCATCCCATCCGGCAACGTTTCCGGGAAGCGCGCTCGGTACATGTCAACGGCGACCCGGAGACGCGATGCGGGATCGGCATAGAGGCACGCTTGACGCAGTAAACGCCGCGAGGACCGCGTCTCTCCCATGCCAAGCGAATAGAAGCGAACCGACCCTTCCCCGCACCAAACGAGCATGCAGCCGTTAGACGCCAAGCAGCGAATGGCAGCCTGCGTGATCGAAGTGCCGGGTCCTAACATGAGTAGTGCTAAAGCTGCACACGGAATTGCGATCTTGCCGGAAACGTCCCATGCGGAAACGGCTTTCGCGTCCTGGTCAATACGACAGTGCTCCAGATATAGGTAACTCCAACTGTCGCGCAGTTTCGGTAATTCATGGAGATCCTGCATTAGTCACTTCACTTCCGTACTGCAAACGCTTTCGGCTAGCCGGGCGGCCCTATGGAAATCAGCCCACAACCATACGCCTTGCCTGGTCCGATACCTGAGCGAATGGCCTCGCGGAATTGTTCGGCATCCGCCACTTGCAACACACCCTCAAATCGGACGGTGAACAGTGTCACGGACTTGCCGTTCCGTTTTCCTTGGAGACGGCCAGCGTGCAAGCCGATCAAGTTCTGAAGTCCCGGAGTGGTGCTCAAATCCTCCAGCCGGAAACCGTGGGTATCGGCCTGACGAAGCATCCATTGATGCCACTGCTCCTCGGTCCTCAGTTCAACCCGCGCCGATGACGCACCTCCGTGCGTGGCGTCTCTCGAAACGCGCCGCGTTGGGTTGGCGACCAATCGAAAGCGGAAACGGGAGTCCGTTTGGATAGCATCCAGAATGTGTCCCATAGGTTTCAAACCTGGATTTTCGCCTGCGCCCATTCCGCGCAGGCAGTAATCCGACGGTAGGCGGGACCAGTCGGGTTCCAACAAGCTCTGCACGAGCAGAACTGGATTCCCGGTCCGATCCTGTTCCAGGCGGTGCAGCAGCCCAATCTCGCGGCGAGGTTCGCTCACCTGAACCGAAGGGAAGCCGCCCAACAGTGTGCGATGTAGTTGGTGGCAGTCGCTCAGGTCGCGTCGCACCGCGCGGTTGCGCGGGTCCAGAATCAGCCGCGAGAGCCACATGGACTCGTAACCTCCTTGAAGTCCAGAAACTGAGTCGCAATGTTGCGTGGGGCAAACGCGCGAGCATCAAATGAATGCGGCACGTCGTTCCGCACGTCCGCGTCCTCCCCTGATGGGTCCTCCCCGACGAATCTAAGTTGAGATGGAGGTTGTTCCCCAGGACGCCCGTGCCAGGGGATAGAGCGCAACGCGATCTCAAGCGGTTGATCGCGCAACCCCGGCCCCCACGGTGGTTGATCGGGCAGGCGCACGGGAACCGCGGGTACAAAAGACTTGCGCCCAAGGAACAGATGCCATGCGGGGGATGCGAGTGCCAGGTCCACTCGCTCCAGCAGTCCACGGTCTCCTTCCAGCCCAACGAGGAAATCCGCGTCCGCCAGGTAAGACCGCCAGGACTGAACAGTACGAAGCCCTTTGCCGTGGGCCTCCGCAACGTCCTCCGCCGTCTGGTAATCGCACTCCACGCTTCCTTCGCGGTCCACGCGAACACCCATTCGCAGACCGGCAAGTTCGGCGAGCGTTGGTTGACCATCTCCGGCAACTTCGACACGCGGCTTTCCAAGAGCTGCACACACCAGCCCAATCGCACCACTCTTCGATGGCTCGCGCCCGGTATCGCGGTACATGAAGCGGCTCTGAGAACCCCAAGATTGCATCGGGCCGCAAAGTCGAAGCAACAGCGTTGTCTTCATGACTGCGGCTCCAGCGGAACGCGCGCCATGATGCGATCCACAAGGTCGGGGATTGAACCGACCTTGGCCTTCTCTAGCTGCTTGAGCGTATAAGGCTCCAGGGTCACGACTGCCACATCGGTTATTGAGTTCTTGCCGTACATGTCGAGATAAGAGCCCCAGTAACGATCCAGGGCTTCGACGGAGGCGGCAATCAGATCGGTGTCGCTAGTAGGCCGGACTGGCTTCACAAAGGCGTTTGCCAGATTTACCGGCTGCCCATTGCTCCAGACGGCCATGACCAATGAGGGTGGGTTGTGCGCCGCCATGCTGTTCTGTTTGCCGGTCGGCATTGCGCTTATGCAGCCCCGGACGAACGCTTCAACCGCGCGGCGCGCCAAATCGAGATCGTCGTCCAGGTTGTCGAGTAGGATGGGCCAGCTGAGGTTCGCATACCGGTAGTAGCAAGCGGAATTGAACTCCACGGTGCCGATCATGTCCGCGCCGGGTTTGTCGTGAGGCTTGAGATCATCGATGGCCGTGTAGTAGTCAAACTCGAAGTCCACACGATGGGTGGAGATGGCTTGGCCCACCTGGGCAGCCGTATCAATACTCCTGTCTGAAAGATCCGCGATCATTCGACCAAAGAGCGCCAGATCCGCAGCATGATGGCCGTCCAGGAGGTCGGGTGCGCCCGGCGGCAGTATCAGGGCTTTTTGCTTCGCTTCCTTCTTGGCCGCTTTTGCCTGCTTGCCTTTGTCAGGGGCGGGGGCAGGAACCACTGGCGTGGTTTGAGGGAGCGGAACCAACTTGATGAGTGCCTCCCAGTTGTTCAAGCCCCAGGTTACGAACCGGTCCAATTGGGCACGGGAAAGGAACACGAGGTATTCGGTCAGGGGCTCGCCGGGCTTTACCTTCAAGCCAAGTGCCGTGAGTGCCAGAGTCGCCACCGAGACAGACTCGGCTTTCGGCTTTCCGTTCTTTTCGAATGCGTCCGCTACATCTGTGACTGCGCGCTTGGTGCGAACTCCAAGCTCTTCGGGCTTCAACAGGGCCGTCTCCTTAAAGGTCCGGCGGATGGCGCGCTTTAGGCACTGCGACGATATTCGTGCGCGACGATAGCCGCCGAACTCGCACTCCTTCGGCGACCCGGTGTCATCACGGTTCAAGTTGGACGGGGCAAAATTCTGAAGTAGGTGCAATTCGAGAATCACTGTTCACTCTCCACTGGGATTTCGTTTGGTTGGCTGGTGACTTGCTGTTCAGGCGTTGCCATTTCCTCACTGCGGAAGAATTGGCGCGCCCACCGGCGCTGGACCCACTGCTCTTGGTGGTTCCAGTAAGACAGGTCGGACAAGAGTTGCGCAAAGTCCACTGCAACGCCCTCGGAACGCATCAGGGTGATCGCGTGCCGGAGGTGGTCCTGGAGGCTATCGGGGTGGCAGGCGATCAACGAGAGAAAGCGGCGCTCCACACTGGGCCTGCGTTCCGTACCTTCATACAACTGGCGGAATGACGCGCCAAAACTGAATTGCGGGGATTTGGTGAGGGACTCCGAACCTTGATGGTAAAGCGCAAAAAGGGAAGCGACGAGAAGAAACCTCTGCTCGTTCCACCCCGTCTCGCCCTCTGCCAGGAAGCGGCCCACGTATCGGTACACCCGGAGCAATTGGCCTGGATCACCAGACAGGCCCCGCCTGAGCTCGGCGAGCGCCTGACGGTTTCCCTGCGCGACTAGACTTCCTAGATGGTTAACAAATTCCGACTCACGGTCTGTCATATCTGATCTCCTGCGTTACTCATGTCTTAGTGCCGACGGGCAGACTGGCGCGAAGCTGGTTCTCGAATTGCGCGGTGCGGATGATTACGCGAGCGGTGCCACCAAGGCCAAACGAAAAATCACGGTAACATTGAATCGCGGTCCGGCGTGCGGTATCGCTCCACTCACCCAGTTGGGTATCGCCAAAAGACACACTCCCGTCTTCAGCCACGCGGCGATCCTTTGCGAGTGCGTGAAAGAACGGGAGAAACTCCAATTCGAGGGCGGCCCAAAACCGACTTTCCAGAGCCGCGAGGTGCGGACTCGCCTTGCCGGTCCCCAACCGCTTCAGGCATTCCTGCGCCGAAATGCGCAGCTTGAAATAGGTATCATCGGCGAACTTCAGCGCGTCGCGCAGCCGCGCAGTAAGTACCGGTTCCGCCAGATAGGCGGCAGGCAGGGGTAGGCGCTCGTGCCTCCACAACAGGACACTGGCCCTATCTGTCACCTGGCCGAACACATCAAAACTAAAAGCAAAATCATCTGGCAGGGCACCGTCGTTCTTCAGCTTGTTCAACCATCCGAAGAGGCGCGGTCTGGTGGAGAGGTCCTGTTCTTCCTGGAACTGGAGGAGCGCGCCGCTATCCCGCCATAACGCGCGTCCTGGCTCGAACGAAATGGGCAGCCAAGTGTCCCTAAGGGTCTTAGGCTTTTTCATGGGCCGGAAGGCCATCATTGGCTCGCGGCGGCGGTATGCCCAGTCATCGGGAAATTGGTTGCCCTTCATGATCACGACGCCAGCAACAACGGTACAACCGCTTTGTCCAGGCTCCGGGACCAGCAGGATGCGCCGACTCTGCCAGGTAAGAAGGTCCAAGTAGCCTTCAGGCACACGATCCTCGGCCCGCGTGTCGTTGTCGCTCTCCCACGCCGGAATGTCTTTGTCGGTCCCCGAAAACGGCTCGCCCTCGTCCTGGTCGTATTGATGTAGATTCAGCAACAGCGTCTCGGCCAGAGTTTTCCCGCGTACAAGCACCACGGCTCCAGATGCCAGGGGCGAGGCATCAGCCGATAAATCTTCTTTTCGGTCGCGTGACACGGTGCCGCCAGCAGAAAACGACTGCGCCGAAATGATCGCCCTCGCCGCCACCGCTGGGGTCATTGCGTAGGCATCCCCGTCGCAGGTGTGGTCGAACAGGGTGGCATTGTTAGCGGAGGCCAACTCGGGGACGAGTTTGCTCACGGGCAGGCGTTGCGGCCACGTCCGTAAAGCCGCTGTCTGGTAGAACGGGCGGACCTGGTCAAAGAGATCGAATCGATGCTCCCAATGCTGCAAGTACTCTCGAATGCCGTCCACAGGAAAGCCTTTGGACCGGCCACGCCAGAGGGCTGCCCAGTCCTGCGGAGTGGCAGGCCCAAAACACCGGTGAAGAATGGCGAGCAGGAGACGGTGGAGTGCTGGCGTCACTAGCGGAGATGCATCGATTATTGCTCTTAGCTGATGCGCCTCCCTGAACACGTCCAGAAGGCTCAGCTCAACAGCGGAGCCGTCAATCCGGTGGCACGGCACGAACGGCTGGCGAACGAGATTAAATGAGTGATTCATGCAATGTTCTCGATTACGACGCCCAGTTTCGGGTTCAGCCGAATGACCTGATCGCCGCACAACACCGTTTTTTCGGCGTCGAGGAGCAAGAGTCGGTGCTCGCTCAGAAAGGGGGACTTTCGGAACGCAGCGGGCGGGGCGTCATCACTGAGTTTCTCGACGATGCGGCGGTCCGAGATCGTGACCGACCGATAGAGACAGCCCCGAACTTGATCGAGTGACAAAGTGCCGTTGACCGGTATTGGTTCATCAACTCCGGGAATCTGGGCGCGGTGGGATTCTCTGGGATGCTGTTCCAGGAATACCACCCGCACGGAAGGTTCGGTAAGCCTGGTGACCGCCAGAAATTGGCTCTGTTCAGGGTCCTCCGCCGCATAGCACGCCTCGGCTACCTCCCACACGGCCATTTTGGAGGCGGGGGACCGAAGGTATCGATCTCGTGCGGCGGCATGTTCAGCCGTCCGGTGCGCACGGAGTCTCCGCCTGGACTCGCGCCAGACGCACTGCGCCGCTTCAGAGAGCGAAGTTGGTTCGGGCTCGTCGCGATAGACGGAATCGAGCAATGGGTCAATATCCTCCGGGATTGCGAGCGACTCCCGCCCGCGCAACGCCAGCCAGGTTCGGAATAACAGGTGGGGTTCATACACCGACAAATGGCCCCTTGGAAACTTGGGCAAGCCGTATTCGTCCGACGGCACACCGATCAACGTCAGCACGGGCTCTGGCAGAAGCGCGGGTCGTTCCCGAAGGTGACGGTGAAGCCGCCCGACACGCTGGAAGAGTAGATCGATCGGCGCGACGGCGCTGATCATCACATCGAAATCCAGGTCCAGGCTCTGTTCAACAATCTGGGTTGCGATGAGGACCGCACGGGCGGGCCGCCGCGATCCGGCTCCGGGTTTACCAAACCGCGTCAGGCAGCGTTTCTCCGCTGCATCGCGGTCGGCAAACAGAAAGTGCGAGTGCAGAAGATCCAACTCGGGGTGGCCGTCGCTTGCCATGCCGGGGAAGTGCGGCTCCAGTTCTTGAAACAGGCGCTGCGCGTCTCTCCTGGTGTTGCAGATGGCGACGGCACACCCGCCACCGGCCAGTTGCTCCAGTAGTAGTTCGGCCAGCCTTCCTGGCTGAACCCAAGCCAGCCCGATTCGCTTCGCTGCGTGCGGAGAGCTTGAAGCGAAAGTGGCTGACTTCACTCCATCGCCTGACACAGTGATGATCCGAGGGTATTCGACTGGTGCGGGTAAGGCAGGACTTTCGAGTCGCAGTCCTTTCGCGTAGGCTCTCACCAGATCGTCCCTGCGACCGGCAGGCAGTGTCGCTGAGAGTAGCACCACCGAGCTTCCCATCGCCGCCAACCACTCCAAGACCCGCTCCAGCAAGGTTGACATGTAAGTGTCGTATGCGTGGACCTCATCAATAATTACGGTCTTGCCAGCCAGCCCGAAGAGCCTCACAAAGACGTGCTTCCCACTGAGCGCCGCCATGAGTACCTGATCCACTGTGCCAACGCCGAATGCAGCCAGCAATCCGCGCTTGCGGAATGTAAACCACGTACTCGCAAAAACGGATTCGCCTTGGGATTCTCCAACGCCGCTCGTCCAGAAGGCGTTCGTTCCCTGTGCTCGAAGTTCATCGAACTCCGCTGACAGGCTGGCGTGCCCGTGCAGGAGTTGCAGGACAAGTCGGTCGCCGTGAGCGCGATCTTCCAGGAAGGCGCGGACACGTGAAAACATCTGGTTGCTTGTCGCCTGGGTTGGCAGGGCAAAGTACGAGCCCCGATACCCAAGCGCTGCGGCCCACACCTCACTGGCGCAGAGAGCCGCCTCCGTCTTTCCCTCGCCCATGGCCGCCTCGATCAGCAGCAGACTAGGACCAGCCGATTCCCTTGCGGTCGTGAATGCTTGTTGCTGGAGCGGGTTAGGTGTTTCAATCCACGGGAACAATCTGGTAAATGAGTCCGGCAATTGAATACCGCTGCGGGTATGCCACCCCAGTCGCTCGACCGCTGCTTCCGCCCTTCCAAGCGAGTCGTGATAGTACGCGGCTGGATCTGGCAACTCGATGGCGCGCTGTGTGTTGGCGGCGTAGGGGAACAGATCGCTATTTGAAGCTATCCAGTCCGAGACGCTGATCAGACCCGCAATGATAAACGAGGCCGAATGGGGCAGCCGTGGCGGGCAGGGTAACGAGGTTCCCAGTCCTGCCAGAATCAGCGACAACATCGACGCGCGCGCTTCCCCCCACGAGGGGCCTCCCAACTCCGCCGCCGAAAAATCGCGCCATTTCTCCGGCGGCGGCAAGACGCCATGATGTCCGCCAACCACGGACGCCAGTGACCGGGCAACGTCCGCCTGCATTCGGTGCGTCTGCTCCAACCACCTTTGAAGGCAGTGGGCGGTGACCAGCCCGTGTGGTGTGGGCGATATTCGCTCTGGTGCCGAAAACCCTTGCGCTTGTAGTTGCTCACGGAACCAGCTGATCTGGTGCTGGAATCCCGGATTCATTTTGCCTATGTCATGGACTGCCGCAAGGGTAACGACGAGATTTAACGCCGCCGGTTCATCCAGTTCAAGGGCGCGGGAAACAAAACAGAGGAAATGGGGGGAGAGCGAACTTTCAATGAGGACCCGGCTGACCGCACCGGCTTCCAGGGCGTGAGATATAAGGGGGTGCCAGCCACCGGACTTGCCTTGGTACTTAGCCCAGAAGAGAAACAATCGAGGTTGAACTTGAACCGGAACTTCCATCCTTAAACTCCGGCTTCAATAAGCGTTTACGTATATCACCTCTCGTACCCCAACACTACCTGCCTCGGCCAAGGAGATCTTCGCGGCGGGCACGAACCCACCGGTGCGTACACGCCCACGCACCGTAGGCTCCCAGATCAATTTCACGTTCCAGTTCGTATGGGCAGCCGGAATCTGGACCACGAAGCATGACATCAGGTATCCAGCCCGGACCAAATTCACATTGACCTAGGGCACGCCTTCTAGGGAGTGCCGGGCGTTTCACACCTACCCTTGCTAATTCCCGCTGCTACAGCCCCAACTTCCCAGCACTGTTCTCGCGGAACAGGCTACCGTCCCGAATATAGCGCCGCACCATTTGAACCGAACGGTGCCCGGTCTGCTTTATGATGGACCGCTCTGAAGCACCTGCAATAGCGGCACTGGTAGCGTGCCCCGCCCGGAGAGAGTGCCCAGCGTACTTGGCGGCATCCAATCCGGTCCGATGCGCCAACTTCTTGACGATGCGCGCAACGTCGATACCAGACAACCGGCCCGGTTGAACCTGCCCGTGGCGGTTGATGGCGCGAAACAGCGGCCCGTTTGTGACAGCTGCCTGCTCGATCCAGGTCTGAAGCACTCGAACGGGGCACGTCTCCGGGTTCGATCCGTAGGGTATGCCGATCTTGCGGCCCGCGCCGTTCTGATCGGTTTTGGATCTCTGTAACGTGACCGTCAATCCGTCTTTGCCGAAGCTGCAATCCGCAGTGTCGAATCCAACGAGTTCCGAGCGTCGGAAAGCGCCCGCGAACCCCAACAGGACTAGCGCCCTGTCACGCGCGCCAATGAGGCCCACGTCCGTCAGGTCCAGCATGACCCGTATATCTTCAATCAACGTGGGCGCTTTTTGAACCGGTGCGGTGCCCTTCGTGCGGCGGATTCCCTTCATGGTGTTGGCGACGATTGGGCTGTGTGTGGGTGATTCCGTGTCCGTGGCCTTATGGGCTTCGGCGATAGCGTTTAACCTCCGCTGAATGCTCCCTACCTTCAGGTGTTCGGCACATTCGGCGATGTAGGACGCCACGGCTTCAGAACTCGCGGGCAAGGGGCACTGAGTATGCCTCTCGCACCAGGCACAGAAGTGACGCCAATCGCTCTGGTAGCCCCGTAGCGTGTTCGCGGCCTTGGAAGCCCTGATATACTCCCGAACCTGTTCCAGACGTGGCAGAGATGGGAGCGGAACCAAGTCAGCTCCATTGTCCAATACTGGGCCGATATCTAGGGCGTCCGGGATCATGCTGCCACCTCATCGTCGGCGCGCGCCGACTCATCCGTCAGACCTGGTTTGAAGTGCTCCCGTTGCCCGCTGAGGAGTTCCAGTTCCCGCCAGTACTCCAGTTCGGCCCGGAGGTATTCCTCTGCCATTTTCGAGAGTTCCTGATAGCGTGATTGCCGATTGCCCCAATACGATGTAGCTGAGCCCGTCCCGACTCAGCGAACGGCAGACCTCGGCAAACTTGCTCCATGCAGCATCGAAGCGCTTTTCATACCGCACGCTGTGAACCGGGGTGTAGATGAGGTAACGGCCCGTCATGCTGCGACCTCCGCCGTACGGCCCGACATCTGAAACATGAGATCGGCTGCCTGTTGCGCCTTGCTGGCCGCCGTGAAAACGGCGCGCTTGTCTGCCTTCAGAACCTTGAGCCAGGATTCGATGTATTGGGCGTGATCTTCGCGCGGGCTCAATTCCAGCTCAAGGCGCGCCATGGTGTAGGCGGAGCCAAGCTCAGCGATCAATTCCTCAACAGCGTATGCGTCATCCCCGAAACGTTTCCCAAGCTCACGGTCGCACCTCGAAGCGTGCGAGGTCCAGTGGGTACACTCATGGGCTAACACGCTGTAGTAATCGACGCGGTCTGGAAACTGATCGAATCCGGGCATGTATACCGCTTCGGCAGTGTCGGGGCGGTAGAATGCACGGTTGCCGCCGTCTCGGATCTGGACTCCAATGCTGGCAAAAAACGAATCTGCGTGGGCGATTCGTTCGTTATGGCTGAGCTTCGGCTCAAATCGCTTCGGCAGCTTGCAGCCGTCAACCTGTTCGATGTTGAAAACGGTATAGCCCTTGGCGAACAGACCGCGATGGGACTTCTCGTCTTGATCTTCGCCCGTCTGCTTCTCGTACGTCCCCCAATAGACTACCGGTGATCCATGCTCGCTCTTGCGAACCTGCCCACCTAGTTGCTGCCATTGCTGATACGTTCCCCAGAAGGCGGAACTGTACCCCTTGCTCTGGGACTGTGCCCACAGGACAAGCGTATTGATGCCGCGATATGGCTTCGCAGAACCGACGGATATTGGGCTGAAGCCCTTGTCCTGTCGCACGGTCCACGGCATACGGTACTGACCGATGCCGGATTCGATTGCGTTGACGATTGCGTCCGTTACCCGTTGGTAAACGTCCGCTTTGGGTGCGGTATTCTCGTTTGTAGACATCGAAGCTCCTATCAAGCTTTTGGTGTTTAGGGACCGTGCCAGATTGGCGTCTGACGCGGTCCCGATTCTGTCCTGGTGTGCGATTCGTTTTAGTAATCGAACATCAGAACCATGTTCAGCGTACACCGTACCCCCTACGGTGTCAATACATTTCTGAAACTATTTTTCACGTTGCTCTCTCACCGTACCCCGTCAGGTGTATCCTGAGGGCATGGGCGTGAAGATACCGGCAGACGTCAGGGCAGCAATGACAGAGATTGCACGCGAGTTCGGCAGACAAGGCGGCAAGAAGGCTGCACGTAACTCGACACCTGAGGAACGGTCTGTGCGCGCCAAGAAGGCGTCTCTTGTAGCAGCCGAGAAACGCACGGCTGCACGTCTAGCGAGGGAAGCCGAGACCAAACCAGTGAAGAAGCCCATCAAGAAGGCGTGACCTCAGCAGCGTCATCGGCGAAGTTTCAACAGCGTCCAGACATCGCACCGGTAAGACGCTTATTATCAATAACTTATGATCGTGGGGGTTGAGGCCATGTCCGAACGCGGCGCAGGTGGCGCGGAAGTTTTGGCGTTGTCAAAACGACGCTGGGACGGGCATTATCTTTACCACTACGCAAACAGAATCGCCAAAGTTTTTGGGGCACCGCCAAACCACGTTCCAACAACGCGGCACCGCTGTGCTGACTGCTTACCGACAGATTAGTTGGCGGATTAGCCATGCCGCGATAGGGAGCACGCATGATTCAAACATCTGCCAGCGCCCAGTTGGCTCTGACGGATGGGGTGCAACCATAGTGAGAACCGAGTGCCACGTGCCTGGGGGGGTCGCCGTCGCCTCAGGGCACGGCGGGCCTCCTGGTGGCTAGGGGTTTCTTGTCGGGCGACCCCGTAGGTGCTGAGTTGCCATTTGTCGGTGCAAATGTTTTTGCTTGACCATAGGCGTGCTTCGCGCCGTGGCGAAGCGTTTGCCTGGCACGCCGTGGCGTGCGCGATGCGTAGCGCTGGTGGGCAAGGCCCAGGTGGCAAGGGTGGTCTCCGAGAACCGCAGCCGACCGTTAAGCCAGACGGCGGGCACGTCGCCACGCACGGCGGCGGCCTTCAGCATTACCGGGGACAGGCCGAGGACTTCGAGGCCTGGCGCAGGGAAAGCAGTTTAAGTTGAAGCAAGCGTGGTTTCCTTCTTGGCGGGCGGGGCCGGTGGTAAACTGGCCGACGTGCTGCTACTGGACGTGCTCAAGCCGCTGGTGGACATCATGCGGTCGGGCTTCGCCGACCGGCGACACGTGCGCGTCACCGTTCACCACGCGTTCTTTGCAGCAACGGAGCGGCCAGCGTACTTCGTTAACATCACGAACTTGTCGCGCAACCGGGACGTTGAGATCACGCACGTCTGGTTCGACGTGACGCCGCAGGTCGCAGCCATGCCGCCCGACCGCCCGCTACCGAAGCGCCTGAAACCCGACGAGGTCTGGGAAACCTGGGTGGAAGCTAACCGCCTGCCCGGTTATCTGGACGAGACCGTGTACACGCTGGCCCGCGTCAGGCTTTCTAACGGTGCCGTCGTGAAGTCCCAGCGCAACGCGGGCGTGCCCGATCAGGGCAGCGTGCCCGGCGGGCCAGTCACGCACTCTTAGGCTTCTATGCGGCGGCTAGAGTGCTCGGTCTGGACTAACGGTGGCCGGGGCGAGGTCCTTGGCGGGACCAAGGTGCGCCAGGCTAACTTTGACCGCCAGCGCCGGACCGTGACGCTTGTACTTGACGGTGTCGAAGTGGGCGCGAACATCGCGAAGCCAAGCTTCTGGACGGCCACGTGCGGCGAGTTGATCCAGAAGGAAATCGGTGTCTGGGTGCGGCTCTGGGGACTGCGGCCCGGTGAGCGTGTTTGGCTTCTGGTCGTCGAGCCGGGCGTCAAGTTTGAACTGCTGGGCTCGTAGGTGCTGGCCATTCTGCCGAGACTCGTAATCGGATCGATTACTACTGTGGGCGCGATCCTGGGCGTAGGCGCAATCAGTACGAGGCCCGAAGTCCTTTCCGAAACTTAACCGGCTCTGGCAACTCGCACCACCAATACTCGGCCTGTTGGTCACCGAAGTTAATCACGATGTACTTCTCTTGAGATTCCAGCCCACCCGCGTCGATGATGTCCTTTTCGAACTGCCGAATCGAGGACTGGAGCGTCTTGGGTGCCAGGCAACAAATGAGGAGCTTCCTGGCTGCTCGAATATAGAGCAACTTTGAGAAATCGAACCAGACTGCATCCGGCCCGCCCCATTCGCACTCCACGCCAAGCACTATCCTGCCATTTGCATCTTTGTCGCCGCGTGCTGGGCTAAGCCAGATCAAGTCCAACAAGAATTCTCCATCGCAGTCGCTGGAGTACGGAACCAAAAGTGGTTCGACCTCAGCGGCAATCCTCCGTAGAGTTTTCTTCACAGCAGCCGTCCATAGGCTGGCACCATTTGGAGGGAGATTTTCCGCTGAGATTCCTTGGAACAGTCTGCGGAACAGAGCCTCGGGCTCTATCACTCCGGTTTGCGGAGCTGAAGATTTCATTCTGCCGGTAAGTGTAGCGCTCGGCGCTGTTCTGCTGAAACGTCTTGGGGAGCTGCTGTAACGGTCGCTAGCGTGAGCCAAAATCTAGTGGTTTGGGCGCGGTGTCTACACCGGTTGCAAGTGCTTTCTTTCGGTGGTCGAAACGCGGTCGGCGTCGGCAGGGTTTTGGTGTAGGTAGGCGGGCTACCCGGCTGGTGTGTGGCCGCCGGATTCTTAGTTTGGTTTTCCTGGTAGAGAACTCCCACCCCACTCGTGCTGTGGGTCAGGGTAAGAAAAAGCCACCACCTCCGTTGGGATGAAGGTTAGCGAAGATAAACCACCCTCCGGGGACCTTTGCCCGAAACCGCCCGAGTCCGGTCGAATTGATTTGTTCCCAGACCAGCATCATTTTCATCGGTCTCCATGCCCGCCCCAATGGTTACGCCTCCTCCCGCCTCAGAGGAAGCCCCCTCTGAGGGCAAGCTGGTTCTATTGCCGTCGTATCGGCGTTCAACGATCTCACCTGCCATGTTGACGAAAACCGACATCACCGGCTTGCTCTGCTTGCTGCCGGACGCCGGAATCGCCTGGACGTGGCGCGAGGCAGGTCTGATGCGCTGTACCACTGGCGGTCTGCCTCGGGGATCTCGGTGCCCTCGAAGTCGCGCACCCACTGGCGGGCGCAGTGTACGGCCTTCTGGGCGTGCTCGAAGACGCGGCCTGAGTCGATAGCCAGCGGCATGGAGTTACAGGCGATGCTCGGGTCGCGGCTCACGACTTCACATTCTACGCGGTACGTCATGCAGTCCCTCCTTCTGAACCGTGAACAAGTGGCAGAGTTCACACGCCGTCTGGCGATGTTGAGCAACGCCGGGAGTCGAAGGCGTGTATCGGAGTGCGTATCGAGATTGCGCCTACAACGGCAAACACGTTCCGCCAGCCATCGCCGTCCAAACAGTTGGTTGCGGCGTGGAAGGTGTTGCGACGGATACAGTCGCGGTAGTAACTACGCTGCCGCCTTCTTCGCAGCCTTCGCTGCTCGTGCCTTCGCCAGATTCGCCACCAGTGCGGCTTTCCGCGCTGGTGAAAGAACTCTCTTCGTGGCCGTCTTCTTCGCTGGTGCAGGCTTTCGAGTTTTGTGGAACGCAGCCCAACGTCTCTTCTGTGCGGTTGCGATGCGCTTGCGTGCAGCGGCACTCAACCGGCGTTTTGGTTTGGCTCCATCGGTTGTAGTGGAAGCCCCCACCTTTGTCGAATGCATTCCCAACTGACCGCGAATGGCTGAAATTGCGGTTTGGATTTCACGGCATCTTTGGGTATAGCCGACTAGCGCCATCTCCAGAATGGAAGAGTCGAGTTGTGGCATCAACATCTCCTGATCGAACAAATTGGTACTGCTTTGTTTTGATAATACCAGACCCGAAAGCGGAAGGCTCGAACTTTTTTGAGGGAACCATCTCTCTGCCAGGTCCAACGCAGGGGGGATGGTGGATCGTGAGCCCGGAACCCCCATCTCTATGCGCAGCATTCGCTCGCCACTTCGAACCGAACGAGGGTCTGATTCCCTTCTGCCACGCGGGTGCGCAAACCCAGGTATTCGATTAGCGCTTGCTGGCAGACTGCTTGCGGAAGTCGAACAATTCCCTGACCGGCATTTTCAAACTGTGTGCCATCTGCTCCAGCACCTCAAACGATGGTGAATTGAGGCCCCTTTCTATCAGACTTAAGAAATCGACGGAGATGTCCACCAGTTCCGCAAACTGCTCCTGCGTCAGCTTGCGTTCTAGCCGGATGCTCTTTATCCGCTTTCCGAAGTCCCGCCTGAGTGATGGCATCGCCTTGGAGGTTGAAATCTCCCCAAAGACTGTCGTAATGTGGTTACGGGCAAAAGAACACCGAACTAGATTACGGGTCGTTCAAGAAAATGGGCCGACGCGCAGCCGCCGACTCGCCCGAAATGGAGCCTCAGCAAGTGAATCAACCGACAAGAACGTCCATGAAGCTCGTGGTGCTTACCGGACTATTTACGGTCCTTGCCGCAGCACAATGCCCGATTGAGATCACCAGATTTGGGATCAATATGAATCAGCTACTCATCAACCACTCAACGGCTTTCGATCTGCGGTATACAAACAAAACCTCCAAGGTCATCACTGGAATGAAGTTTCGAGGAGTCTGGATCGACGCCGTGGACGACGTTCACACCGTGTTATCGGCGTTTACCGAAGCCGACAGGGTTAAGGCGGGAGCCACGAAGACGGTGGGCTGGAAGGAGCCGTTTGGAGTGCCTGAGGATCGGAAAGGCTGGTTTATTGCCCCGATCAAAGTGCTGTACGACGACGGCTCAACCTGGCAGATGACAGAGGCGGACAGGGGCTGTTTCGGCCAAATGTGGATGGTTAAGCATGACCATTGGAAAGAAGCCCCAAAACAGTTGTTTGAATAGTCGTCTGCGCACCCGGACAGCAATCGTTGCCGCAACGCTGCAAGTGGCGGCGTTTGACATGACCAACTTGGCGCAGCCTCCCCGCCGCCAATAGACCGCAGGAAGCAGGCGAACGTGGAATGACGCGGGATTGAGGCGAAGAGGCAGCCACGGGGCTGGAACGTGGCAAGGAGCCATGTTGTAGCAACCTTAGGGATCTAAGCCGGGACCTGTCCGTCTCTTCGTAGGCGGCGTCGCTTCGCCGGGTCTTAGGCGCTACGTCGCTGGGGCGTTGGCGGGACCTGATCCGCCCATGACGCTTGCGGCGGGGGGTCTCGCCCGCTAACCGCCAAGGGCGCTGGTATTTCCGAGGGTGGCCGTCCCGAACCCGAGGTTGATAATCAAGACAGACCACGCTGAACGATTCTCAGGGAAAGCTTGGGCCTCACAGACTTGACATTATACGATTTTCGGGCCTCTTATCTTGTATACTGGTTAAGGAGGTTTTGCAGTGGAGAGACTTTGGCTCTTCCTCGCATTAGCGCTCCTGTGTTCTCCCGAGAGTGCATTCTCAGGCAAAAAGAACACGGTGAACCCGCGCGTTCGGGACATTCGAACAGTTTTCATCAAGGGAAACAACGAGGCAGCCGTTAAGGCCCGTCAAAACCTGTCCGCGTGGACGTGCTTTCGGCTCGCCAACAATCCTGGCCAAGCGGACGCGACGCTCGACTTTTCTCAGCAGCAGAGCGTCAGTGGTGCGATCCTTTCTGGCAACCGGGAAAGAAGCATTGTGAGCGCCGAGTTGACCGCAAAGGACGGCGATGTCCTCTGGAGCCGCAGCACGACAGAGTACGCTGGCATCATTAACACCGGTGCGGGAAGCGCAGCACGCTACGTGTTGGACCACCTTCAGGCAGATGCGTTCCCCCAGGTGAAGATAGGTTTCCGTGGCGTCAACCATTCAGGCTGTCCAGAAGTTAGCGCGCCCTCGACCGCAGCAACTGAAGCCTCTATGGCCGGTGTAGCAGCGCCATTGCCCGAATCTCGCGCACGACCGGCGACCGAGACCAAGGAAATCAAGAGTGGCATGACGACGGACCAGGTTGAGAAGATCCTCGGGGCTCCCGCCACCAAGGTGGATCTCGGCGAAAAGGTTCTGTACAAGTACAAGGACATGACCGTTGAATTTCATGGTGGCAAAGTAACTGACGTTCGATGAGAAAGGCTCCAAGGCAGGACGAGGTTGGCCCGTCCTTGCTTCTCGGGCCGCCCACCGAACGAACACTGATTGAGAGACCTCCTGGCCGTTTGGGCATTCCTATTGCTTATTCCCGTCGGCTGCTCGCTGATGCGCGACGATCCCGCCCAACCTCACTCCAGTTCGAAGTTCCGGTAATGCTCCCGCCCCGCCTGGCGTCCACGTAGTCCGCTGCCTCCTCGGCGCGTGCAAAACGCACGCCCGGACAGACCCAGCAGGTGCTCCTCAGCGTTGCGAGTTCAGCCTCGCCCGTCACCATTCCGAGGTGGTAGCGAATCAGGGCGTAGTCAGAAATGTGTCCCATGTCGGTCTCGTGGCGAAGTCCCAGAGACGCCCTGCGCAGGAAAGCCGGGTATGACGCCGGGATGTGGGGAGACAACGCAGTCACGGGGCTCGAACGTGGCAAGAAACCATGTTCTGCAACGTTAGGAGCTATAGCCAGGACTAGGCTTGGCCATGTTTCTGGCGTCGTTGAGGACGTTACCCGAGCTTCGCCGGGACGTTGCACCAGCGGTAATCGCGGGTCATCGGATAATTGCTCTTTGTGCTAAAGTTGACATCCACTTACCGGGTGCGCTATACTGGCTTTTAGTGACCTAAACGGTCTCGCTGTCCGTGACGGACAGCATTTTCTTGGGTCGTCAAGACCTGGACGGAACTGGCAAGTCCGCAAGCAGTGCTTGAAGTCGAGTGGTTTTCCTTCAGGAGAGCCGGTAAGTGGCAATGGCCAACCCGGAGCGCCAACCCTAACGTCGCCTGCAAACTACACCCTAGAGCCGAAGTAACACCTCCGTTGCTACCGTCGTGTAACAAAATTCAAGTCTGCTGAGAGAATCGTGGGCCGCTGGTCGTGGCTGCCTGCATGGTGCTCGTGGATTGCAGACCATAAGGAACACACCATGAAATACGAAGGAAGTAGTTTTCAATTGGCGCTAAACTACGTGGCCAAGGGCCTACCTATTCTCGCTTGCGACTCCGTCGAGAACAGGCGAAATCTTAACCGCCGCCCATTCCGTAACCAGGGCGTGCTGCCCGCACAGGCCACAACTGATCCGGCGACCATTGCAGGATGGTTCCTGAAGTCGCCGATGGCAAACATCGCGCTACCCACCGGGAAGGCGTCCGGAATCATCGGCGTCAGGGCTGAGGGAGTTGAGGGCATGGGAACACTGGAACACTGGATGGACGGGTACGATTGGTTTCCCGAATCCAGCAGCGTTGATCTAGGAGCTACCAGGACCATCTTGTACAGGGCTGGTGAGCTTCACATCGATGGCGAGCTAGCTCTTGGTCCCGGCGTCATCGCGCTTGGTGAAGGCCACCAGGTGCTGTTGCCGCCGTCTCAGGATGATAGTGGCGACTACTGCACCTGGGACGATCCTGATGACGCAATTATCGCGCCGCCAAAGTGGATGGTCGATCTGATCTTGGCGTGTTCGGAGGTGGCCGCATGATGCCGCGCCAACTTGACGTCGTGTCGTTCGCCAATGTCGAGGTCAAGGACGTGTCCTGGCTTATTCCGCCGTACATCCCGCTCGGAAAGATCACGATTCTAGAGGGTGACCCTGAGTCCGGGAAGACGTTCTTAGCCATCGAATTTGCAGCGGCGGTGACAACGGGGAGGATCATAGACTTTGTCGGTATTCCGGTGGAGGGGCAAGCTCCCCCGAGCCGTGCTCCAGCAAATGTCCTCTACTTCACTGGAGAGGATGATCTGGCGGATACGCTGAAGCCGAGATTCCTACACCAGCATGGTGACCAAGGTCGGTTCTTCGCCGTACAAGGCATGATGTCGGAGCGCAGCGGCAAAAAGGTTGAGGAAAACTTCACGTTGTCCTGTATCGCGGAATTGGAGAAGGGGCTCCAGGACTTCAGACCTGCACTCGTCATAATAGATCCACTACAAGCGTTCCTGGGTGCCGGTGTTGATATGCATAGGGCAAACGAGGTTCGGCCCGTTCTGAGTGGTATCAAAAAGGTGGCTGAAGAAAACGGTTGCGCTATTCTCGTAATCCGGCATCTAAACAAGTCGGTGAATCAACGCGGCGCGTACCGGGGTATGGGTTCAATCGACTTCACTGCGGCAGCCAGGTCTGTGCTGCTCGCCGGGAAGAACCCACGTCATCCTAGTCAGTTCGCACTGGTTCACGGCAAATGCTCCAATGGTCGGAAGGGAACGTCGCTCACCTATTCCATCAGCGATAGCGGTCTCTGCTGGACAGGTGTGGCGGAGATCTCTGAGGATGATCTCTTAGGCACTACGCGACAGGCGACGAAGCCTCGTGAGTTGGCCGAGGGTTTCTTGCTGGAAATACTGGCTGGCGGTCCAAAACCTTCTGCGGAGGTTCAATCGGCTGCGGTCTTGAAAGGCATATCCCCACGGACTCTCCAAAGGGCGAGGGAGAACCTAGGAGTTTTGCACAAGCCCTCTGGATTCCAGGGGAGCTGGTGTTTGAAACTGCCTGAGCCTGCGGGTAGTTTGCCGACAAACGCCTCTTCGGGTACAGGCGATATAGTGTGAGTCACTCTTTATAATTGGCAAATTGTATGAAATCTAGGAAGTCTGCGAGATTCCTCAGGGTCTAACAATTGATCTGTGGAGGGGGAAGGGGTGACTTGAAGTTACTCCTTCTCTTTCGGCCTAAGGATACCTTCATCAATCTCAGAGTGTGCAGAGTTCCCAGAGTTTGCCAATTGCCTGCGGTCCAAGACTTCCTAGAGTTTGCCAATCCTTCGAGAGTGCGCTCTTGGTGCTCCACCCGGCAGAAGGAGAGGGTTCACATGGTCCACTGAAAATCCTCATCCGTGGTGCGCGTTCCGACTGCAAGCGGCTGCACCGGCACCTACATTCGCAGAATCTATCGCTTGCGTGCAGCCATAACGTCGCCGAAACATCGCTGAAACTACCGCCTTAGTGTCTAAATCAACGCCCAAGTGCCCGCTAGAGCGCCAGTGTAGCCACTAAACACAGGGTTTCGAGTGTCGCCCGACAGCCTGAATTTCCGCAGCCGTCGTACTCCGAGGTGCGGCAACCCCGCGCCAATCGTACCTTTCCAATTTCGACGTTTTTGTCTCCCCGCAAAATTCGGACTACGACGGCAGGGAAAGGAGCACTAATCTGAGTCCTTTTGTCGAGATTCGGAGTGGGTGCGATAGGAAGCCAAATTGACACTGAGGTAATTCGGATGTTACAATGGGTTTGATGGGAAACCATCCGCAAGCTAGCGCCCGTGGCAGGGTGAAGACTTGTTCAGGTCCAATGGCCTGATGGGGCAGATATGCTCCATGAAGATTCACCCAACTGCACACGCAGATGGGGAGCCGGTAAGTGCTTGAGAGCAGCCCGGACAGATCGCCCAAGCAGCCAGTACCCAAGAAATTGTTGAGGACTGACCTCTATGAGCGCTGCGTCCCCCCTTCCTGCCATTGAAAGACACTACACGATCAACGATCTTTGCGAACGTTTGAGCATGAGTTTTGAGCGAGTACGCCAGCTTGTCATGAATGAGCCTGGTGTAATCGTGCTCTCACCCAGCGGTCCGACCAAGCGCCGGACTCGCAAGATGTACCGCATACCGGAAAGCGTTGTGGTGCGCATTCTACGGCGCTGTGCGAACCCCGTGGTTTCGATCACAAGCGGATTGACTACTCACCTACCACAACGGGCAGCGGTATAACCGGCGCTTTCCTGGTACGTCCCGGTCCTTGCTTGCTCTCCGGTGGCTTAACAATGCCTTGTTTGATCCACGATTGGACAACGGAGTCGTTCAGGCTTGTTTGGCGGGCACGAACCCACGGCATGTAGTGGCGTTCGGTGATCTTCACTGAGGAGTGGCCCAAGATCGTTGAGACTTCTTCAAGCCGCATCCCCGATAGCAGCGATTCCACGGCGAATGTATCGCGCAGCATGTGCGGGTGGCAGCGTTTCGCGGTAGCGTCCGGTTCTTTGATCGCAGCAAGCCTGAACAGCTTTCCGTAGCTTCGTTGCCAGTTCGTTGTGATCGTCTTGGGCGTTCCGCTGCCAGTCCAGAAGAAGTACTTCTCATTCGTGTTGCCCTTCTGACTGGCGGGCAGAGTACGGAGCATTTCAGCAACCTGCGGCGGAATAGGGCAGTATACCGGCTCCCCAGTTTTCTTCTGGTACACGATGACGCTAGACAGGCCCGTTTGTGGATCGTGGGACAGGCGACTCTTTTCGAGCGTCACAGCGTCCCGAATCCGAAGGCCGGTCCATCGCATCACTTCGGTGAGCGCTCGAATTCGCTGCCCGCCGATGGTGAGCGAGTTGTGTTTATCGACGCTAGGACGGTCGCTGTAGATGTACGTGGCATCAATCAGCGCCTTGTACTCGCTGGGCATGAAGTAGCCCGTCTGGCGGGCCTTCACTTGGATTTTCCCCAGGCCCTTGGTCGCGTCCGTGGCGTAGTTCCGCTCAAACCACCCGGCTCGTTCGCAGAACCACAAGAAGCCAATCACCTCCCGCTGGCGCTTGTCCCTGGTGAGCGCCTCGACCCCCCAGGTACCGCGCCACTCCTGCAAAGCGGCCAAGCCCAGTTCGGATACGAACCGGATTCCCTTATCTGCGCAGAACGTCCGTAACAGTTTGTTGAACACCAGGCGCTTCTTGTAGTGCGTCGCCTCCGAAATTCCCCGATCCTTGGCCGCTTTCAGGTATGCGGAGATCGCCATGTCTACCGTGGGGCGCTCCACCACCGTGCCAAATCGTGCCAGTGAATCCAACTCAGAGGCGGGCAACACGATTGCGGCGTATTCCTCCGGTCTGACCAGTTCGCCAGTCCTTTCCCACAGAACGGCCAAATCCCGCCCGCGTTCCAGGTCGCGACAGTCCGGTTCAGGCAGATACTTGGAGGCAGAAACCGTCACCCGTTTGCCGTGAAGCGTTCCGCGAATCCATACCGGGCAAGTACAGCGCGTGTAGCCCTGATCCCACTCTCGCCGCTTGCACGGGGCGTAGTGTCTTTTCAAAGGCTTGAGCATGAGGATTTCCATAGCCACTATATCATCGTTGGCACGATTTGGCACGGTAAAAACCCACTCTGTCTATAAAATATTGATTCTATTATGGTGGAGGCGGGGGGAGTTGAACCCCCGTCCGAAAAAGCCCGCAATGAAGAGCCTACGTGCGTAGCCGGCTCAGAGTTTTCGGCCCCCGCTTCAGAAACCGGCGAGCGCGGCGGCGGCCTAGCCCGATTGGATTTCAGCCGCCGGCTCCGGACCGAAGCCTTTGGCCAATCCCGCAAAATGACGCTCACTCACCGCCGCGCGGGCTCAGCGGCTGGAGCGGCTACTTAATTACTTAAGCAGCGTATGCAAACTGCGTGTTGGCAGTTTTAGTTTCCGATCGTTTAACGGGAGCTCGGAACCCGGCACGCCTCCCCACCACGATTCAATCCCGTCGAATCCGTTGCGCCCCCACATCAAAGAGCCTTGGCGGGTACTACATTTCCAGTGTAACACCACCCGGATCGTTCGGCCCCGATTTCGCATAATCGGTATAATCGAAGTATGCGTACGCGGGGCATTGCCACTCGAATCGCGTTCTGTGCGGCTCTCATGCTCTGGGCTCTTGCCGCCTGGAGCGCGCCGATGACCAAGATCAACATCGTGGTCAAATCGCAGGGAGGCCGCCCGGTGGACCGCGCCAGTGTCGTGGTCCGCTTCGTGCAAGGCCACTCCGTCATCAAGCTCGGCAAAGCCGTGCGCACTACCTACGAACTGCGCACCAATCAGGACGGCGAGGCCAAGATTCCCTCCATCCCTCAGGGCAAAATCCTGGTCCAGGTGATCGCCAAAGGCTATCAGACCTTCGGCCAGACCTTCGAGGTTAATGAGGAGGAAAGGACCCTCGAAGTGATGCTGAATCCGCCACAGCAGCAATACTCGGCGCATTGACCGCCAGCCCGTATCCCAACCGATGATCCTCTTTCCATCCGAATCTTGGATCGGCCTGCGGCGCGATCTGTACGCCCTTAGGAAATCCGGCAAGCTCAGCGAGGCCGAGGTTTTTCGCCAGGTGCTCACCGTCGACCATGACGACTTCCCAGCGCTGCTCTTCCTGGGCTTGGCCGCCGAAAAAGCCGGCGACCAAATCGAGAGGCGCTGACCGCGGATATCATAAATAATGGAGGATTCAAACTTTGTCTAATACGATACGAACCTTTCTTTTAGTGTTTCTTCCATGCCTGCCCATGCTGGCCGCCGACCAGGTGGTGCTCTCCAACGGCGACACCATCACCGGCGCCATCGTCAAAAAGGACGGCGCCAAGCTGACAATCAAAAGCGAATTCCTGGGCGAGGTTTCCATGCCTTGGTCCGCGGTGAAGAGTATCAAGTCCGATGCCGAGTTGGTGGTGGTATTGCCCGGCGGCGAATCGGTGAAGGGTAAGATTTCCACCAGCGGCGACACCTTGCAGGTCGCCGCCCCGGCGGGAACCAAGTCGGCGCCGCTCACCGGCGTGACCGCCGTGCGCGATGCCGCCGAGCAGCATGCCTGGGAGCGGATTCAGCATCCCGGTCTGCTGGAACTTTGGACCGGCAATTTCGATACCGGCCTGGCGCTAGCGCGCGGTAACGCCCGCACCGATACTTTAACTACCGCGTTCAACGCCACCCGCATCACCCCCAAAGACAAGATCACGCTGTACTTCAACCAGATCTACGGCACGGCGCGCCTCAACGGTGTTTCGAGCGAGGTGGCCAGCGCCATACGCGGCGGGTGGGGGTATAACCGCCAGGTGTCGCCGCGTCTCTTCGTCAACACCCTCAACGATTACGAATTCGACCGCTTTCAGAATCTGGATTTGCGGTTCGTGGCGGGCGGCGGCTTCGGATGGAACGCCATCAAGAAGGATAATCTGCACTTCGACCTGTCGGGCGGCGGCGACTACGACCGCGACAACTTCAGCGACAATACCCGTCGCAATTCGGCCGAGCTCAACTACGGAGACTCGCTGCTTTATAAGATGTCGGCGGCCACCACACTCACGCAGGCGTTCCGCATCTTCCACAACCTCAGCCACACCGGCGAGTACCGTGTGAATTTCGATCTGGCGGCCGTCACCACGATCAAGAAATGGCTGGGATGGCACGTAACAGCCAGCGACCGCTTCCTGAGCGATCCTGCCTTCGGACGTCAGCGCAACGATATCCTGCTCTCGACAGGCTTCCGCCTGACCTTTGCGAAGTAACGGGGCACGGGCTTCTCAGCCCGTGTTCTGATTTTAAGCCAGATCGAACTTCTCCTGGTGCAGCATCGCGTCGGTCTTCACGATCACCGTGCGGCCGCCCAGAATCTCCTCGATCTCCTGCAAGTACGAATTGTGGTTCGACTTCAGCAGCCTGGCCACTTCCGGCGCAACCCGCAGCAGCACGTCCTTGCCCTCCACGGCACGGGCGATCTTGTGGGCTTCCTGCAGAATCTCGCCCACCACCGTCTGCGGGCTCTTCACGTAACCGGCGCCCTCGCAGTATGGACACGGCGTGCAAAGTGTCCGCTCCAGGCTCTGTTTCACGCGCTTGCGCGTGATGGCCACCAGGCCGAAATCGTTGAACTGCAGAATCTTGTTGGGGGCGCGGTCGGCACGCATGGCATCCTCGAGCGCCTGCATCACCTTCTGCCGATTCTTGCGCTCATCCATGTCGATGAAATCCACCACGATGATGCCGCCCAGGTCGCGCAACCGGATCTGCCGCACGATCTCCTTGATGGCGTCCGTATTGGTCTTGACGATCGTGTCCTCCAGCCGGTTCGACTTGCCGACGTACTTGCCGGTATTGATGTCGATGGCTACCAGCGCCTCCGTCTGGTTGATCACGATGTAGCCGCCCGATTTCAGCCAGACCTTCGGCCGCAGCGCCTTCTCCAGTTCCGACGTGATGTTGAACTCGTCGAAGATCGGCGTCGACCGCGTGTATAGCTTCACCCGTCCCACCAGCGTCGGCTGGAATCGCTGCACGAAGCCTAGAGTGCCTTCGTAAACTTCCTCGTTGTCCACCCAGATGCTCTTGAACGAAGACGTAAGCTGGTCGCGCAGGATGCGCTCCACCACGTTCAAGTCGTGATGGATCAGCAGCGGCGCCGGCCGCCGCTCGGCCTTCTGGCGCATGTCGAGCCAGAGGTTGTACAAGAACATCATGTCGGCGCGCAGTTCCTCTTCCGTGCGCCCGTCGCCCGCCGTCCGGACGATATATCCGCCCGGAATGCCGGTGCGGTTACTCTGCAAAACCCGCTTCAGGCGGAGACGCTCGTCGTCGCTGGGAATCTTGCGCGAAACGCCGATATGGTCCACCGTGGGCATGTACACCAGAAAACGGCCGGGCAGCGCGATGTGGGAAGTGATGCGGGCGCCCTTTTGCCCGAGCGGCTCCTTGGCAATCTGAACGATGATCTCCTGCCCTTCCTTGAGCAGATCGCTGATCGAAGGCAGGCTTTTCTCCGGCCGCACTTCCCCGCCCCGCGGACCGGGCGCCTGGCGCTGCTCGGGCCGCGGCTCGCCGCGGCCTTCCTGGACGCGCGTTTCCCCGCGGCCTTCCTGGGTGCGCGGCTCGCCCTGTGGCGGACGGCCGCCTTCCGGGCGCGGGCCGCGATCCTCGGGCCTGCCGCCCTTGCGCCGCATGCGGCGCGACACGCGGTGTTGCAGATAGCGCGGACCTTGTTCGCGCAGCGTGGCGGTGAGGCTCGTGGGAATCCGCGCCGGCTCCGGACCTTCCGGCTCCACGATGGGTTCTGCTTCGGCGCCCGGCTCCGGTTCGGTCCCAGCTTGCACCGCCAGCGGGGCGGCCTCTTCGATTTCGCCTTCGCTCGCTTCGGACTCGCCGGCCTCATCCGTCTCCACCCTGTCCTCTTCCGCGTCTTGCCGGACGGCGGCCACGGCCGCTTCGGCCAAATTCTCCTCGGCCGGAGCCTCCACCAACGCCGGTTCGTCCAACTTCTCCACCGCCCGTTCCATAGCGGCCACCACTTCCGGTTCCGGCTCGGGCGGAGCCTCCGGCTGGGGCGCGACCACGGTTTCTGGCGCGGCAACCGCCACCGGCTCAGGTTCGGGCTCGGACACTTCGGATGCAAGCAGAGGTTCGGCGGCCCGCTCCACCGGCGCTTCCGTCACGGGTTCCACCGCAGCCTCGGCTTCGGCCTCCACGTCCCCCGGCGTCTCCTCCTCGATATCTTCTTCGGGCACGCCGGTTGGTCCGGTGTATTTGGCTAGCGACTCGCCTGGCAGCACGAAGAAGTCGTCATCCTCCGCAGCCGGTGCGGGCGCTGGCGCTGAAGACGCGACCCTGGGCTCGGCGAGGACTACCGGTTCGGTGTGCGGTGAATAGAACTTGGATTCGGGCAGGCCCCGCCGGTCGCCCTTCTGGCCGCGGTGCCGCCTCGAACGGCGGCCTCGACCATCCCGGCCGTCGCGTGGGTCACGCCCATCGCGCCGGTGATCGTGCGGTCCGGCGCCTGAGGGCGGAACCACCGCCGTCGCGGGCCCCGTCTCCGGAGCAGCCGGGCTCGCGGCTGCCATAGGCGCCGCCTCCGCGGCGCCGGCCTCGGGTGCGCTCTCGGTGGCATCGGCGGTGGCCGCCGCGCCGTCCGCCGCCGGTTCCACGGCTGGCCCTTGCAGCGCGGGGGTCCGGTCCAGTTTGAGAACCTTGTCCTCCACACTGGTTACGATCTTGTCGTACTCTTCGTTGTCTTCGAAGAAGTCCGATACGTAGAGAAACGCATCGCGCCCCAGGCCGATATCGACGAATGCCGATTGCATGCCCGGCAGCACGCGCGTCACTCTGCCTTTGTGGATGCTCCCTGCGAGGGAATATTCGTTTTCGCGTTGGTGGTAGACTTCCACCACCTGATCGTCTTCGATCACCGCCACGCGTGTTTCGTGGCGGTTCGCCGAGATCACTAACTCCTTAGACATCGACTGCCTCCCCGGGGCATGGAGAGGTACCGTGAGGAAGGTGAGTTGCCCTGCGTGGTGTCTCGATAGTCCCCTTTGCGGCTGGGGAACCTACAACTCGTTACAAACTCACGCTGGCCGGAGGTGGAGCTGCGTTGTCCTCATACACCATCCGGCCGGGAACCGCTCCTCGTACTTGGGGGCAACGCTTTTTGCGCCACCATCCCGAGGCTCTCTACAGGTCCCCGAATCTCTTTCTAATTCACAAATCTTCTGAGGCGGACGTTATTCACCAGCCCCAAAGCCAAAAAATCCGTCCAGACACTCGAACCGCCAAAACTCATAAAAGGCAGCGGTATGCCGGTCACCGGCATCAGCCCCACCACCATGCCGACGTTGATCAGCATATGGTAAAGGAACAAAGCCGCCACCCCCATACAGATGTACATCCCAACCCGGTCGGGCGCCGTCTGCGCATTCTGGACTATGCGCATAATCAGCACGAAAAACAGCGCCAACATCACCACTACGCCAACGAATCCATGCTCTTCGGCGAAGGCCGAAAAGATGAAATCCTTGTGCGGCACCGGCAGAAACCGAAGCTGCGTCTGGGTGCCCTTGGTCACTCCCTTGCCAAACATGCCACCCGCACCGACAGCAATCTGGGACTGGATCAACTGATATCCCTTCCCCTGCGGGTCCCGCTCGGGATCCAGGAACCCCACCAGCCGCGCCTTCTGGTAATCCGGCAAATACGCGTAACTAACCGGAAGCCCAACCACCGTCACTACGGCTATGGCGGCGATGTACTTCCATCGCAAACCCGCGAGAAACGCTCCCGCGATCAAAACCGCTACATAAGCTACCGCGGTGCCCAAATCCGGCTGCTTCAGAACCAAAGCCGTGGGAATGAGCACCAAACCCGCCAGTTTCAGGCACTCCCGAATCTCCAACTCATCCGTTCTCAAGTCGGTGAGGTAGCGGGCTACCAACAATATTATCACCAGCTTGATAAATTCCGATACCTGTAAGTGAATACCGCCCGGCAACGGGATCCAGCGGCGGGACCCGTACACCTTGTCGCCCACCATGTAGGTGAGCAGCAGCGCCAGGACCGATGCGATGTACATCCAGGGAACATAATGCAGCAGCGAATGGTAATCGAGGGCTAGCAGAACCCACATGAACGCCAGCCCGCCGATCACATAGATCACTTGCTTCCACCAGGCCGATTGGTAATCGGTCTCGCGGGTGGCGCTATAGATTTGCAGCACCCCGACCGCGCTGATCAGCAGCACGATCACCAGGGCCGTCCAATCGACATCGCGCGCGGAGAGGTGGCGGGGCATGTTAGTTCGGATTCCGGATGCCGGATGCCGGATGCCGGTACGCCGCTGCGGACCCCGCTTCGGACTCCAAGTACGCCACTTCGACGGAATCGGCCTTAACCGGCACCCGGCATCCGGCATCCGGCATCAGGCATCCGGCCAACGGCATCCGGTTCGCGATCGTCTCTGTCCGCTGCGGCAGCCCCGAGATACGGATTTTCTTGTCAAAATAGGCCTTCAGTACGTCGCGGACGACGGGCACGGCGACCGTGCTCATGCCCCCGTGCTCGAAGAGCGCGACCACCACGATCTCCGGCGCGGCGCGCGGTGCGAATCCCACGAACCAGGCGTTGTCCTTCAGGTTTTTGTCCGGCCCCCGGCTCTTCACATATTCCGCCGAGGCCACCTGCGCCGTGCCGGTCTTGCCGCACACCTCGACATTGGGCAGCCTCGCGCGCCCTCCCGTGCCTCCGCCTTCGTTGACTACGCCGTACATTCCGTTGATCACGTCTTGCAGATGCTGCGGATCGAGGTTCCAGGTCACCAGTTTGTCTTCATTGCCGCCGGCTTTGGTCATGTGCGGCCGATGCCACACGCCGCCCATCGCCAACCCGCCGATGGCGCGCGCCATCTCGAGCGGCGTCACGGTCAGCGCGCCCTGACCGATGGAAAGCGAAATGTTCTCCCCGGCATACCACTTGGTGTGGGTTGTGCGTATTTTCCATTCCTGCGAAGGCATCACGCCCGCCAGTTCGTGTGGTAAGTCGATCCCGGTCGCGTGCCCGTAGCCCACCAGATCGCCATAGAACGCGATGTTGTCGATCCCGAGCTTGTTGCCGACGTTATAAAAGAAGACATCGCACGACATCACGATCGCCTTGTGAAGCTGGACCGACCCGTGGCCGTGCTTCTCATGGCAATGGTAGTAGCGGCCAAAGAACGTGGCGCCGCCGGGGCAGTGGACGGTCCAGTTGTCGTCGATGGTTCCCGTCTCCAGGCCGGCCAGCGCCATGATCGGCTTGAACGTGGACCCCGGCGCCTGGGCTTCCTGGATCGCCCGGTTCATCATCGGCTTGTCGGGGTTGTCGGCAATCTCGCGCCAATCTTTCTTCTTGATGCGCACCGCGAACTTGTTGGGGTCGAATGACGGGCGGCTCACCATCGCCAGCACCTCGCCGTTGCGCGGGTCGAGCGCCACCACGGCGCCGTTCTTGCCCTCCATCGACAATTCCGCGACCGCTTGCACATCCAGGTCGATCGTGAGTTGCAGATCCTTGCCGGGGATAGCGGGCTTGATGCCAATCTCTTTGTGCACCTGGCCGCGGTTATCCACCACCACCTGCCGTTGGCCGTCGACGCCCATCAGGGTGTCGTTGTACTGGCGCTCGATGCCGAACTTGCCCACCACGTCGCCAGCGTTGTACTTGCCAAATTCCGGCAGGTCCAGTTCGTCCTCGCTGATTTCCCCCGTATAACCGATGACGTGAGCCAGCATGCCGTTCTGCGGATACAGGCGGGGCTGCGCCTGAATCAGCACCAGTTCGGGAAAGAAATCGTGGTGCGAAGCGACAAAGGCAAGGTCGGCCGGCGACAGCGCTTCCTTGATCACGATGGGCACGTACTTGGGCTGCCTGCGAAATCGTCCAAACCGGGCCTGCAGGTCGGTGTAGTCCAGGTCCAACCCCTGGGCGATAGGCCGCAGGTGCTCTTCCTTGGCCACCTCGCGCGCCAGAATCAGCGTGAACGACGGGTGGTTATCGACGATCACCCGGCCGTCGCGGTCGAGGATTCGGCCGCGCGGGGCCAGCATCGGCACCGATTTGATGCTGTTCTGTTGGGCGCGTTCATCGTAGAGTTCCTGGTTCTGCACCTGCAGGCGCCAGAACCCGGAGATCAGGAACAGAAAAATCAGGACCGTAACGTACTGAAAACCAGCGATCTTGCCCGCGGCGAAGTGGGTGTCGTCGCGCAAGGGCGGTTTATCGGAAACCCGCTGTTCGATATTCGGATCAACCGGTGGAAGGGTCACAAACCATGCGCCGAGTGCGCGCCTGCCTATATGGTAACTGAAATGAGCGGGAAATGCTCCGCCCAGCCCTTATCCCTCTGCGCCTCCTCGCCTCTCCGGAAACTTGTAAGACATTGATTCCTCGTCGCACCTTGCTGACAAAATCGAGACCGGCTCGCAGGGCTCCACCGTATCCCCGGCCTGATCCCCGGCCCCCGGCCCTTGCCCGGAACATAAGCGTTAACTTAAGCCTGCGGCAACGGGTCGTCTCCTCGGCCAGTCGTGTCCGCAGGTTTTCCCGACCAAACGCTGATGTGACTTCCGTGGGGGCCGTTTCCCGGGAGGAATCCGATGATTGGATGGATGGTCGTGATCGATAGCAATCGAGGCCGGGTTCGGAATTCCGCTCCTTGCCGGAATATATTTGCCAGAACTCACGTCTCCATTCAAAGGGGTGCTCTGGACGCCCACGCTATTTTGCCCGGATTGCTACCGAGGCGATGTGGTTCTCCCATTCCAGTTGGAGCTTACCGCTATTGCCGCTGGCGGTGATCGTATACTTCAGCTTTTCGACGGGCGCCGGCGGCTTCTCCATTTTCATGTCGACGCGGCCCAAGTCCATGCTGGAATCGTAGGAATCGCCGTTCTGGCCGGTCTGCTTATTGACGATGAGCCTCCAGTTCTGGGGGTCCCCCACCAGGACGTAAAGCGTATAGGTGCCGGCCGGCACATTGAGGCCGGATCTCGAGGTCGACTCCGGTTTGGAGTGTGGTGGCGGCATTCGCTCCGGCGCGCCAGACAGGATAGGTCGAATCCTTGGATACGACCCCGCCATCTCCAAAGATCTGACGGCCGCGCACCGAAGGCGAGGAATACTTAATCGTTATTGGCTTGCCCTCTATCGTTCCGGATGCCTCGGCGCCCGGACTCTGGGCAGCAACCAGACCGGCAAAGCCTGTGAGCGCGATAATTAATTTCCTAAGTGTTCGCATCAACCGATACTATATACCCGTTGCAGACGTCCTGCGCCGCTCCCTGAAAGAGGAACATCGGGCTGGGGCGCCCACAGCCTCCGGAAGGAGATGTACCAGCGCGTCTGGTAGTGACGGACGCTTGGCAGGCCAATTTCGCGATCGAGCGGCCATGGCGGAGACAGACTAGGGCCGAGGGTAGAGTCACAGCCGTCGCTCGAGGTTGGCTGCTGGATGGATGGCTGTGATCACCAGGATTCGGTTCCGACCCGGCTCGGCCTTTCTCCGAGTCGCGCGTCATACGCCCGAGGCGACACTTCTACGGCTTGACAAACCGTCAACCTGGATCGGTTGTCGTAACGGAGATGCGACGTCGCGCATCCGGCCGGTTTTTAAGTATCGTAGTGCATGTCACTACGTTATGGCGACCGGCATGGACAGAACAATCTCGGCAGCGAATGCAAATCGACGGTTCTCGGAACTGCTGCGGACCGTGCAGACCGGCCAGAGTATCGTCGTGACGAGTCACGGCAAGCCCGTGGCCAGGATTACGCCCGTCGCAGGGAACGATCGTGCAGCCGAGGGGACGCGCTCCGCCCTTTTCGCCCGGCTGAAGAGAGAGAAAGTAGTGAAGTCCGGGCGCTGGACGCGTGACGAGTTGTACGACGACGCCGATGAAGATCGCGTTGGACACCAATGTCCTGGCCTACGCCGAGGGCGCCAACGGAACGATCATGCGAGACAATGCGCTGGAACTGGTTCAGCGACTTTCGCCGGGCGCTATCGTGCTGCCGGTTCAGACGTTAGGCAAGCTCTTCAACGTTCTCGTGCGAAAAGCCGGGCGGCGTCCCAGTCGCGCGCGGGAAGCTGTGCTGAGTTGACGTGACGCGTATCCAGTCATGGAGACAACGGCCGCTGTAATGGTCGACACGACGGACCTGGCGTCCGATCATGGCCTTACGATCTGGGACTCGGTCGTGCTGGCCGCTGCGGCGGAGGCCGGATGCCGCTTGCTCCTATCGGAAGACCTCCCAGAGGGCTTTACCTGGCGTGGGGTCACCGTGGCCAACCCGTTTGCACCCACGCTAAATCCCCTTTTGGCGGCATTGCTTGTGGACGAAGAATAGAGTCAAAGGCGTGTGGCACTAGCTCGTTTGGCAGGAGCCTTGCTGGCGGATTCAACGTCTGGACATCTTGCTCCGGCTGTATGCCGACAACAATCCGGCATGGGGTTTATAAGATGCTGCGTCACCCCGACAACGTCGCTGGCCGCCGCTACAAACTCTTCACGAGCCGCCGCACCTCTTCCGCGCGCGGCGAGTTGGGGAACAACGTCAAATATCTCTCATAGTGCTCTTTGGCTTCGCTCTTCCGTCCCAGCTTCAGGAACACGTCGGCGATGTTGCCGTGCGCTTCCTTGCGTCTCGGATCGGCCTCCAGGGTCTTCTGCAACCACGGGAGCGCATCGTCATACCGGCCCATGGCGTAGTACAGGAAGCCCAGGTTATTGAGCAGGACCGCGTCGCCCGGCTTCAGATCCACCGCCTGCTGGAACTTCTGCAAGGCTTCGTCATACTTCTTCTCGCGGTACAGTTGTTGGCCCTGGCGATCCAGATCATAAGGGCGGTTGGCCCTCGACTTAGCCGGCGCAGTCACCGGCGGCGCCGTGGCCTCCGGCGATCGCGTCATCGACGTTAGCTTCGCGCTCTCCGCCTGCACGCTCTGCTGCAAGCGCAGCAACTCGGCCTGCTTGGCCGCGATTTCCTTCTGCAGCGCGGCCAACTGGTCCGTGAGCTGCAGCCCATGCGGATCCATCTGCCGGCTGAGGGACGTCAATGGCTCGGGCTGCAACTCGAAGATAAACTCTCCGCCTTCACTGCCTACCATGTTCCCCACGGTAGGGGTCTGCTTGGAAAGCGACGACACTATCGGGCTGATGTACGCCCCCAGTTCCGAGGCCGTGATGAAGCCGTTGCCGTCCAGATCGGCCTGCCCCTGCAAGCCCTGTAACAGCGCCCAGGTGAATACGGAGTGGCCGTTGGGTCCGTCGTCGGCCACCTGCTGCTCGGCGCCGCCCGCCGTGAGGATCTGCCGCGAAGTTCGGCGCGTGATTTCCTCCAGGTAGCTGCGGTCCTTCGAAAATGCTCCGCCTCCCCGCGACAGCGCGAGGCCGCTGTAACAGGAGTCCATCACGAAATAGATGTGCTTGGCCGCGATCAGATCGGTGGCCTCGCGCAACTGCGGCATGCTGATGGCGGTGGAGTAGTAGTTCTCACGGTCCGCATCCACCGGCACAATGAAGCCGATCTGCCGGTTATCGCCCATGGTTCGCGTGGCGCCATGCCCCGCGAAGAAGAAGAAGACACGATCTTCCCGCTGTACCTCGTTGGGGTTCGTGAACTCGTCGCCCAGAACCTGCATGATGTGTTGCCGCGTGGCGTCTCCGTTCAGCAGCTTGCGCACGTGGTCGCGCCGGAAGCCGAACTTGTTGATCAGCGCCTCCTCGACCGCCGTGGCGTCGTTCACCGCGTACCGCAGCTTGGGCCACGTTTGATAGTCGTTGATGCCGATCACCACCGCCCAGCTCTCCCGGTACAGGCTCGGCCGCCCTTCTCCGCCTGGTGGAGCCGCTTGCGTCACCGGCGCCGCCGGCGGCGCCGAGCGATCCGTGTCCGCGGGCTTGAGTTCGGACTTGGTGAACTTGCCGTTCTCAAAGGACAGGAACGTATACTCCTGCCGCTGCAATTCCTCGATCACCGGCCCGAGCGCCATGACTCCCTGCTTGTGGATGTCGTGAAACAGCACCACGCCCTTCTGCCGCTGGTCCAGTTCGTGCAGAACCCGCATGCCGATGGATTCGGGAATCGGGTCGGCCCAGTCCAGCGAATCGATGTTCCACATCACCGACTTCAAACCATCGGTGCTGACTTCCTGCAGAATCGCCTGGTTGCGCGCCCCGTACGGCGGCCGGAAAAGCTGCGGCTTGTGGCCGGCGATCTTTTCCAGTAGCCGGTTGGTGTGTTCGATCTCACCGGTGCGCTGCGCTTCGGTCAGCTTGGGCAACACCGGGTGCGAATAGCTGTGATTGGCGATCAGGTGGCCGGCTTCCAGCACCTTCCTGGAGATCTCCGCCGTGGGCGCCAGCTTGGTCTGGCCGCCTGCGTCGACCGTCCCCAGATTGATGCCCACCTCGAAAAAGCATGCCCGGATCCCGTATTTGCGCAGCAGCGCCAGCACCAGTTCGGTGTACTTGGGGTGGGGCCCATCGTCGAAAGTGAGAGCTACGGTCTTGGGCGCGAAATCGTTGCCGAAAATCTCGTTGCTGTTGGCAGCCACGCCCCGCATGTCCGCCTCCCCTTCGGCAGGCAGCGTGTCGCCAAATTCGGCCAGGATCTTTTCCCGGCTTAGCTGCTGGCGCAGCATGCCGGTGTATGCGTCCCACTTCTCGCGGCTGGGCGCGGCGCCGCGCCCAGCCGCGAGAAGTGGGACGCATACACCGGCATGCTGCGCCAGCAGCTAAGC
>Ga0075019_10000150_pt1 | contig 39335 bp, 30 predicted proteins | sample ColStrG_CSR_2013_FD_71473 | JGI IMG/M metagenome (GOLD analysis project Ga0075019, IMG submission 71473) | Freshwater sediment microbial communities in response to fracking from Pennsylvania, USA - Cold Stream Run_MetaG_CSR_2013 | ecosystem: Environmental > Aquatic > Freshwater > Creek >...
AGAAAAAAAAGAATGGAATAGCAGCGGGGCATTAGGCATTATCTGAATTTGGCCCGATGAAAGGTTGCACCCAAAATATAAGTGATCTTAAGGGAAGTAACCATGTATATATCTTTATTCAACTTATTACCTCTAATGTTATCCTTAGTCTCCGCGCCGTAACCCCCATTGTAGGTATTATAGGTCTTGCCGTCTCTTCCGACATAAGTATAGCTGGTCGTGGCGCCAGGTAATTCATTTGATCTATAGGACAAAGCTTGGGCAAGTTGATTTTTACCGGTAAAGGTCCCATTAGGATCAAATACCCCCAGGTCTACATAGCTTCTGCTAACGTCATCCAGGTAATCAGTAAACGTATATCTAAATCCAATATCGGCCCAAAAGTCCAAGACTTCATTTATCCTAAAACGAGCCCCCAGGCCAAATGGTATGGCGACCTGTAACAAACTATAGGGCTTAATTCCATAGTTAGCGTCTCCGGGCTTTAATGGGGCATTTTGCCCTTCAGTACCCAAGGGTTGTAAGTCAACCCATTGACCGGCATAGGGATCAGGTGTTCCATCCAAGTACTTTGCTGGGGCTTGGGCCTGAGGGTTATGAAGAAAGGCGGCCACACCGACAAAGGCGTAAGGTGTCCACTTTACGCGACTAATGTAGGTCCCATCGTTTTCAAACAGATCAAAGACAGCAACTAGGGAAAGTTCTTTTATATGATTCCGAAAAGAAAGATTTCGAATTTCTCTAAAGTTAGTGGATTCGTTGCCGGACTTCTTAGCAGAGGCAGCGTCAGAGCCACTAAGGGTACCATACATAAATTGGCCTATCAGAGTATAGCGAGGACCAAAACGATGGAAAACTGAAATACCTAGCCCCGGTTTGGTGTATGAAATATCGGTGCTAAACTTGCTTGGCAACGGGGACAAATCGCCGTAGTAATTCAAGGCGTTCAATGAAAATCCCACCCCGGAGTACACATGTTCACGTCCGAAATGTTTCTTTCCCGTATAATTGGCAATACGTTTGTTATTCTTTTTGATGCTCTTACGGTTAAACTGACCCTGTACCTGGGGTGCCACCAATAGCCCCAAAAGTAAAATCAAAGAACCTAATAACAACTTCCTCATAATGACACAGATTTAGCCAGATAGCAAAGATATAAATTTACTGAAATTCTTTTTTGTTAATTGATTTTTAAAAGAATAAGTAAACGGCCACGGGCAATTAATTCCTAATATCGAGCCCCCAATTTAATTTTTGGCGGAGGGTCTGAAAATAATGTTGACCCTCGAGCTGAACCAAATTTACCTGGAAGCGCTCTTTTTTGATTTTTAGCTTCACTGAATCGTCAATGGTTTCGAACCGAGAATCCAACGAGATGAGGTATCTTTTGCTTCGTCCTTCTATCTGAAATGTGATTTCGGATTTGTCGGATAACACAATGGGTCTGGTACCAAGGTTATGAGGACTAACCGGTGTAATAATAAAGCTTTCAGATTCTGGATATACCAAAGGGCCACCGCAACTGAGCGAGTAACCAGTAGATCCGGTAGGCGTGGAGACAATGATACCGTCAGCCCAATATGAATTGAGCAGTTGACCGTCAACGTGAACATGCACCGTGATCATGGAAGAGGTGTCTTTCTTGATGATCGTGAAATCGTTCAACGCAAAATTTAGGTTGCCAAAAAGTTTTGTGGATGAAATTAACCGCAGCAAAGACCTGGAGTCAATTTGATAATTGCCATTGACGAGTGACTCGATGGCTGCCTCTGAATCATCTCGACTATTGATAGCCAAAAAGCCGAGCCGACCCGTATTGATTCCAAGGATGGGCACCTGCGCCTTACCAATATACGTCACCGACTCAAGCATGGTCCCGTCTCCACCGAGGGAAAGAAAAAAATCTAAATTACCCAGGTTTGCCGCATGATCGAAGGATTTCAGCTTGTAGTTACTAAGCCGGGCAGGCTTGACTAATTTAAGAAATTTATCCGATACCCAGGTCTCTACGTTGCGCTGCTTTAAGGCATCCAAGACTCTTATCAAAAAACGCGTCGATTTATCTTGAAAGTCTTTACCGTGGATACCAATGCGCATATTTTTCACCGTTAGATATCCAGGTACTTTAGCAGTAGATCAAGCCGCTCCTGCTCCCCAGAGTTTGCAATGTGTGTTTCCTGATACCGTCCAATCACGCGATAATTAAAACGTTCCAGCGTGGCAACAATTCGGGACAAATCCAGCTGATTTATCTTCAAGGTAATCTTGATTTTGCCTTTGTCCATAGGGTCCTCTATCATAATACTGCTGATGACTTTAGCGTTATTTTCTTCCACATAGCGGCATATTTCTGCCAGGGAATAGTCAATCAAATCCATTGACAAAACCAATATTCCTCCTGCCATTTGCACCGCAGCCGTTTGTGCAAAAGAAGCCATAATGTCCTGTACGGTAATAACGCCAACATATTTGCCCTCACTGTCAACAACGCAAACCATTTGCAGCTTGTGGCTCGCCGCAGTTTTTATAATGTCATAAAAATGAGAGTCTAGATTGACGGTGCAATCGTTCCCCACCAGGTCAAATCCACTCAGGTCAGTTTCTATATCATTAGATTCCAAAATAATTTCTTCCGAAATAAATCCTAAGAGGATCCCATCCTTCACCACAGGGAGATAATTACAACGGAACTCTTCCATCCACACAATCGCTTTGTGTGCATCATCCGTCACTTTCAAGGGTGGGATCATGTGGTTGATAAGTTCTTCTGCAATCATTTCATTTCACTAAAAAGTCCTCAACGATATCATTGAATTTTTCAGGGTGTTCCATCATCGGGGCATGACAACACTTGTCTATGAATTTCAATTCTGAATTGGGAATTAACCGATTGAACTCATGGCCAACCATGGGCGGTGTGATGGTGTCGTTTAATCCCCACACCAGTAAAGTTGGAACCTTGATATTCTGCAATTCCTGTGCTAAATTATTTCGTTGCGCTGATTTGGCGATGGCCACAATGCGCATGCACTTGGGTATGCTCTTGGTGGTTTCGAACACTTCATCAACCAACTCCTTGGAAGCTACCTGGGGATCATAGAAGGTGTACGCCACCCGTTCACGAATATAATCGTAGCTTCCTCTTCGTGGATAAGAACCCCCCATTGTGTTTTCAAAAAGGCCCGAACTCCCCGTTAGTACCAGTTTTGCGACCTTGGTGGGGTTGTTGAGGGTGTATAAAATCCCAACATGACCGCCCAGCGAGTTGCCCATGATGATCATGTTATCGAGCCCCATGGAATCAACAAATTTTTCGGTGAACTCGCGCAGTCCAACCAAACCCGCTTCCTTGATTGGCATCTCATAAATCGGCAACATGGGAATGACCACTCGCAAATGTTTTGAATAATGACTCACTACTCCTTCCCAATTGCTGAGCGCGCCAAATAGACCGTGCAGTAGCATCAATACCTGACCGTGGCCTTCATCTACGTATTTAAAACCTTCTTTTTCGTGAATACGTAACGACATGGGCTGTTTATTTTCCGATAAGTACGTAAAAAAAACCGAACCTTAGAACTGCCTGAAGGTTTCTTTGAAAAAAGGTAAAAAATTCCCAAAAAATTCGGAGACGGATTTTGCAAATCCTAATGTTTTGGGATACAGCCATGATCCTTGGATCCAGCTGTCGGGAAAAGTATAGTTTACTTTCAGGGCCAACCAAAAGATAATGCTGGCACAGAACGCGTATTTCATCAATCCCAGACCAGCGCCAGCGATGGAATCTATCTTCCCAAGAAATGTTTGATCCATCAGATGTTTGATCCGATTTCCGCTAAAGATGACCAGCATCACAACTAAAATAAAAATTATCAAGAACGAGAGGTAGGGTAGAAAAGAGGTGTCTGCATTAAAATGCCTGTGCAAATAGGCAACGCCCCAGCCAGTAAATTTGAAGCCAATTAATACCCCTAGAACCAAGGCCGTAAAAAAAAATAACTCAGCAAGAAAGCCTCGCTTAAAACCAAAGTAGGCTCCCATGGCCAGGAATAATGTAATGGCAATATCTATTTTACTCAAAGTGCCAGAAGTTTTTTCACCAGCTCAGAAATCATTTTTCCATCGGCTTGGCCGGCCAATTGCTTGGTGGCAACGCCCATTACTTTACCCATGTCCTGGGGTCCTTTGGCACCCAGTTGGCTGATCATATTTTTCACCAACGATTCAACCTGTTCCTGCGAGAGCTGTTTTGGAAGATAACGGTTGATAATGTCCAACTGAACCAGTTCGCGCTTGGCCAGATCTTCTCGGTTTTCCTTTTGGAAAATTTCTGCTGATTCTTTTCGTTGCTTTGCTGCTTTCATGAGCAGTTTATTTTCCGTCTCAGAAGAAATTTCTGCACTTACCCCCTTTTCAGTTTCCGCCAGCAAAATCATTGACTTGATTGCCCGAAGGGCTTCAAGTTCTTCCTTATTCTTAGCCAGCATAGCGGCTTTGATATCGCTGTCAATTTTTAGTTTCAGGCTCATAGCGTTTGTACATTTGTTTTGCGAAATTAATACGAACAAGACAATAATGACACGTCTTTCGGTAAACATCAATAAGATTGCCACGCTACGAAATGCGCGCGGCGGCAATAACCCTAATGTTATTCAGGTTGCCAAGGACTGCGAGCGCTTTGGCGCGCAGGGGATTACCGTCCATCCCCGACCCGACCAGCGGCACATTCGCTATGCGGATGTCATTGAATTAAAAAAAATGGTGACAACGGAATTTAACATTGAGGGCTATCCGGATGACCGTTTTTTAAAGTTGGTAAAGGAAACAAAGCCAGCTCAGGCTACCCTTGTTCCTGACAAACCAGAGACCATCACTTCCAATGCCGGCTGGGATACGGTAAATAATGAAAAGTTCCTGAGCGACGTAATTCAAGAATTAAGAGAAACAGGAACAAGGGTTTCGGTCTTTGTTGATCCCACCGTTAAAATGGTTGAAGGTGCAAAAAAGGCGGGAGCAGATAGGATTGAACTATATACGGAACCCTACGCATCAAATTACCATCAAAATCGTGAGGCTGCGGTAAAACCCTATGTTGAGGCTGCCGCGCATGCGCACCGCATTGGACTTGGCGTTAATGCCGGTCACGACTTGGACCTTGCGAACTTAAAATTCTTAGTAAAATCACTTCCGCCGCTAGAGGAGGTATCAATTGGACATGCCCTTATTTGCGACGCACTTTACTTTGGGTTGGAAAATACCATCCAACTTTACTTGCGCGAGCTAAAATGAAAAAATCTTCTACTGATGGCCAGGAAGCCACCGTTGAATTTTTCCGAAACTCCACGTTCCGAAAAGCGCCGCGAGCAAAGTTATAATGGTAACCGTTGAGCCTGAACCAATCTGGGCATATAAGGGACCCGGACAGGCGCCTGTTAATGCCCAACCGACTCCAAAAATCAAACTCCCGATGATTATGCCGGGGTGAAAATTCTTCGTCGGGCTCTCAATCGGTTCACCATCTAACGTTTTAACCTTCCATTTCTTGAACAGGAAAATTGAAATCGCCCCGACAGGCACAGCCGTCATAAAAATTCCAAACATGTGAAAGCTCTCGAAGCGAAACATTTCCTGAATGCGATACCATGAGATGGCCTCCCCTTTCGTAAGGGCCAAACCAAAAACAATTCCAACGAACAAGTATCTAATGTTTTTCATAACAATAGAATGTGCGGAAGGACAAAGTGAGCAAATAAAATGCCTCCGATAAAAAATGAAACGGTCGCAATCAGGGATGGCCATTGTAGAGCGGATAACCCTAGGATGCCGTGACCGGAGGTGCATCCTTGGGCGTAGCGGGTACCAAATCCGACACAAAATCCACCACCAATCATCAGCAAAAATCCTTTCCCTGAAAGTAACGTTTGCCAAGTATAGATTCCTTCGGGCATTAGCCCCGTTTGTTGGGTAATTCCCAGGGAAGAAAAATATTCAACCGTCTTTGATGAGATAGCGACGGGATTGGGATTGGCGAAAATCCATCCGCCAATCATTCCACCCATCACCAATCCAGCGGCGAAGAAAAAACTCCATATCTCACTTTTCCAATGGTAATTAAACAAGGGGATTTTTGAAGGGAGGCATGCCGCACAGATATGCCTCAGTGTGGAAGAAATTCCTAAGCGCTTATTTCCTATCCAAAGTAAAAGAGGGACGGTTAGCCCGATGACAGGACCGGCAATGAACCACGGCCAAGGTTTGTATAGTAAGTCCATAGATGAAAAAGAAAATTCAAATGTAGAACAAAGATCAAGACCATTCAAGTCATTGCTCTAGGGTTACCGTTAGTCGACAAAGATGAAGAACTTCGCCAAAAACAGTTGTTTTGTCGCTAAAAAGAGGAGTGTCTCTCTGACGTCAACTAATTTCCACTTTGCTTCGTTATTTTAGCGCATCCAAAAGATCAAACATGGCAGTAAGACATTTTATCAAAATTTTATTTGTTATTATAACGGGTATTTCATTGGCCAATGCCCAAGTGTTGACCCCAGCTAAATGGACAAATGAAACCTCTGTTACAGAAGCACAAACAGGACAGGAGATTAACTTGATATTTCGGGCTACCATTGACAACAATTGGTATTTATACTCTTCCGAGTTTCCTTGCGACGATCCGATGAAAACAACGTTTACTTTTCGACCCGATAAAAGTTATGAATTAGTGGGAGGAATTATTGCCGTCAATCCAATCGATAAACACGATAAGATTTTTGAGTGTGAAGTAAAGATTTTTAAAGGTACCGGTGAGTTTGTTCAAAAAATAAAAGTGCTCGCTTCTCCGTTAAGAGTTGCTGGAAGTTACGAATATCAAGTTTGCACAGAGCTGACAGGGCAATGCGTACCCGGTGAGGGGGAATTCTTGTTTGATAAAATTAAAGTAACAGGAGGCTCAAAAGCGATAACCCCGAAGACTCAACCCTCCAATGGCAAGGATGAGGCTCGTAAGGATTCAATCCCGCAGCGACCAAGTGACCAGAATGCGGCATCTCGCTCCTCCCAATTCACCACCGTCCAGGGTCCCCAGCTTGACCCAACGCTAGTTCAGCAAGACGCAAAAGGGAAATCGCTTTTGGGTTTTTTCATCTTGGCATTTTTGGCGGGGCTCGCCGCGTTACTGACACCCTGTGTGTTTCCGATGATTCCAATGACGGTAAGTTTTTTCACTGGCCGAGGAAATAAATTTCAAGCCTTCATGTATGGGCTTTCCATTGTTGTTATTTATACGGTGATCGGTGCGGCTCTGGCACCATTGATGGGACCGGAAACCGCGAATCATCTTTCCACCGAATGGATTCCGAATCTGATTTTCTTTTTGGTGTTCATTGTGTTTGGCCTGTCATTCTTAGGCTTATTTGAAATCACGTTGCCTGGGACGTTGATCAACCGGGTTGATCAACAAGCAGAGAAAGGCGGATTATTTGGAGTGTTTTTCATGGCTTTCACGTTGGTCTTGGTCTCATTTTCGTGCACCGGTCCTCTCGTAGGAAGCATCTTAGTTTCTTCCGCCGGTGGCGAATTTTTAAAACCCATTGTCGGGATGTTTGCCTTCTCCCTGGCGTTTGCAATTCCATTTACGCTTTTTGCATTTTTCCCAAACTGGTTGAGGTCTTTACCTAAATCAGGAGGATGGTTAAATACGGTAAAAGTCGTGCTGGGCTTTGTTGAAATAGCGCTCGCTTTTAAGTTTTTAAGTATTGCTGATCAGGCTTTTCATTGGCACATTCTGGATCGTGAAATCAACCTTGCCATTTGGATCGTGATTGCAATTTTAATTGGAGTCTATTTAATGAAGGGATTTCGGCTGTCGGGGGATAATGGTAGAGATGCCGAAGACAAAACAGTCAGCGTTCTGCGAATTTCGTTGGCGATGATCATTTTTACGTTTGTCGTCTATTTAATTCCAGGAATGTGGGGTGCTCCGCTCAAGGCGTTAGCAGGATATCTTCCCCCCATGTCCACGCATGATTTTGATTTGATCGCCGCCAATCGCAAAGACCAGCCCAATGAAATTTGCGATATCCCCAAGTATAGCGACTTTTTGCATTTGCCTCATGGACTCAACGGGTACTTTGATTATAAGCAGGCATTAGCTTGCGCAAGACAACAACATAAACCGTTGTTTATTGATTTCACCGGACACGGATGCACTAACTGTCGCGAAATGGAAGCTCGTGTCTGGAGTGACCCACAAGTGTTGAAAAGATTAAAGGAAGATTTTGTGATTGTTGCGTTGTATGTTGATGATAAAACAGAATTGCCAGAACCAGAATGGTATACGTCAAAATACGATAATAAAATCAAGAGAACGATAGGCAAGCAAAATGCGGACTTGCAAATCACGAATCTTAACAATAATGCGCAGCCATTTTACGTGTTGATCGGCAACGATGAGCGAGTGCTGGTTTCACCCAAACCGTACGATTTAAAGGTGGAAAATTTTGTGAAATTTCTAGACGAAGGCAATGCAAAATTCAAAGGAATGAATTAGTCTGGCATCTTCGAGAAGTGTTAGCGCTTAATTGTTCAATTTTTAACTAAACTTGCATTGAATTTTATTGCGTAACGTTGGCCATCCGAAAGAAAATTTATGTCATTGCTGGTTCAGTATTGCTACTGACTGTTTCATTCTTTATACTCAACACCTGTACTTCCGTCTTAACATTTCCGGCAGACTACCAAACGGGTGTTGATTCGTCAAAGGTGATAAAGGTTGAAAAGCCAATCTTCAGGTATGGCATGTTGGTGAATGGCTTGGAACTGAAGGAAGGCTATGTGAAGAAAGACCAATTGTTTGTAGACCTCCTTGACGGAAATTTTATAGCGCCTTCCGTGTTACAACAACTTCATTTACTTCCTAAGCAAATTTTTGACTTCAAAAAAATAGCAGCCCAAAAAAAATATGTGCTCATTTCTCAACCCGATTCTCTCCGAACAGCCGTCGCATTTGTTTATGAGCCAAGTCCAGTTGAATATGTGGTGCTGCATTTAAGAGATTCTTTATACGTTGATGTACATCAGCGGGAGATCACAACGCAGGAAAAAACAGTAACGGGCACAATCGCCTCATCCTTGTATGAGACGATTGACGCGTTGAACATTTCGCATGAATTGACCAACAAGTTTGTTGATGTTTTTGGGTGGCAAGTGGATTTTCAGCATTTGCAAAAAGGAGACCGGTTCAAATTGATCTATGAAGAAAATTTGGTTGAGGGAGAGCCGTTTGGAATCGGTAAAATTCTGGGAATTTATTTTGAACATTTCCGCAACGGCTATTACGCTTTTCCTTTTGACCAAGGAGAAGGCGTTGATTTTTTTGATGAAGAAGGAAATAGTTTGCGCAAAGCGTTATTAAAATACCCGATTGAGTTTACCAGGATTAGTTCACGCTATTCATTAAGCCGATTTCATCCGGTGGTCAAAGTCTTTCGTGCCCACTTAGGCACTGACTTTGCTGCTGCTGCGGGAACTCCCATTCGTAGTGTAGGTGATGGTATTGTGCTGGAAGCACAATACACGGCCAACAATGGCAACTATGTAAAAATTCGACACAATGGAACCTATACGACCGGCTACCTGCATATGTCAAAAATTGCTTCCGGAGTGGTGCCGGGGGCTCGGATTAAACAAGGTCAAACTATTGGATACGTTGGTAGTACAGGCCTGGCGACCGGGCCACATTTATGTTACCGATTTTGGCGCAACGGAGTTCAGGTTGATGCCCTTCGAGTAGAACTGCCTCCTTCAAAACCGGTTGATAAAAAATACTGGACTGAATTTGAAGAAGTGAAAAGAGAATTGACGCTAAGGCTTCAACTCATTCCCTTTAATGAAACCACCAATTCATCAGTGGCGACATTGCAGTAGCCTTTGGCTTTTATTTTCTGGGGAAGAAAACCGTTATTTACTATTACTTTTTTGTGGCAAATTAAATATACCATGCCATTTAACGTCTATTCAGGAATGTGAAGACAGGAGCAATTATATTTTTCATTTTCGTTTCCACCGTTAGCTTTTCACAGAAAGTGGGTTTGGTGTTTAGCGGAGGAGCCGCCAAGGGTCTTGCTCACATTGGTGTGCTTAAGGCACTTGAGGAAAATGAAATTCCGATCGATTACATCACCGGTACATCCATGGGGGGAATTGTCGCCGGATGTTATGCTGCCGGTATGAGCCCAGGCCAAATTGAAGAAATTATGACATCCAAGGCATTTTTGGACTGGGTCAACGGCCGATTTGAGGGAGGAAATGAATATTATTATTATAAGAAGGAAGATGAGCCCTCGTTCTTAAAGCTCAATCTTTCTCTTGACTCTACTTTCAACGTCTTACTGAACACCAGCCTTGCCAACGACCTTTCACTTAATTTTGCGCTGGCTGAAAAACTGGCTCAGCCCGCCGCAATTGCCAAGAATAATTTTGATAGTTTGTTTGTGCCATTGCGAGTGGTGGCGTCTGATATCTTTACGCAGACCCAAGTTGTGCTGGACAGTGGTTCGTTGAGCGATGCCTTGCGCGCTACACAAACAGTGCCTTTTTTTTACACCCCAATCCGGGTGGATGGCAAATACCTTTTTGATGGCGGGGTGTATAATAATTTCCCGGTCGATGTGGCTGAAAACGCATTTCATCCCGACATCATCATAGGGTGTAATGTTTCTTCAAAAATTTATGATAAGTACCCTTACGGCGAAGATGAAAAATTGATTTCGCGGTCACTGCTGTATATGCTTCTTGATAAATCGGATCCGTCAAAAATCCCATTAACCGGAGTTTATATTCAGCCCAATCTGAAAGAGTTTTCAGCCTTCGATTTCGCGAAAGCCCAGTCTTTAATTGACAGTGGGTACGCGCAAACCATGAAGCAAATGCCTGAGATTAAGTTTAAGATTGCCTCCAGAAGGGCCTGTGAAGACGTGGCCGAAAAGCGGAACCTTTTTAACAATAGGACAGCCCCTATCAAAGTGAATGAAATAACCTTTGATGGCTTCAGTGCGCGTCAACAGAAATATTTGAATCGGTTCTTCAAAAACGGGAGAAGACCCTTGTATTTTACTGACATCAAGACCGGGTATTATAAATTGGTGTCTGATGATTATTTTAAAAATATTTATCCGAGTTTCATTTTCAACAAGACCAATAAGGATTTTAAGTTTAAGCTGGCGCGAAGGCAGCCGAATAATTTTCAGGTCGATTTTGGAGGCGAAATTGCCACACGCAATATCAGCAACATATATCTGGGGTTAAATTACTACTCGTTCAGGGGATTGCTTACTCATGGTCAATTGAATTTTGCTACAGGGGACTTTTATAAATCGGCACAAGTCAAGGTGCGTTTTGACTTTCCTTACCTCGGCCAATTTTATTTGGAGCCAGAAGCGACCATTAACAGTTTTAATTTTTTTCAAGCACAAGACATCATTTCAAAAAAATATTCTCCGACCGTTCTTGATCGGACGGATCGAAAATATGGACTAAAAATAGGAATCCCGGTGGCCCGTCAAATCAAGGCTTTTTTGCAGGGAGCTTATATTGCCAACAATGATCATTACATCGATAAGGCCGTGCTCGTATCGACCGACACGTTGGATCAATTAGAATTAAGTGGATGGCGTTTCGGATTCGGTGCGGCTTTTAGCTCGATGAATAGAAAGCAGTATCCTTCAGAAGGTCAATCCTTCAATGTTTCGGCGAATTATTTTTCCCTACAGGAGGAATACCAGCCGGGCAACACATCGGTGAATACGGTCGCCACGACGACCAGCCGACGTTGGCTGCAGGCCAAAGCTACCTTGGAGCAGTATTTCAGAAGAGGATTTTACAGTTCTGGCTACTTACTAGAGGGAGTGGTTTCTAATCAGCCTACCTTTTCCAATTACTTTGGTACAATCATTAATGCTCCCGGATTTTACCCCTTGCAAGACAGCAGAACGTTAATGTTAAAGAATTTCAGGGCATTCAATTATGTTGCCGGTGGATGGAGAAATGTATTTTCACTGACGAAAAATTTGGATTTTAGATTGGAGGCATACGCCTTCAAGCCATTCCAGACAATTTCAGAAGATGAAAACCAACATGCCAAGGTGGAGCAGCAAATTCAACAGTTTTATTTTGCCGGAATGGCTGACCTGGTGATGCATAGCACCGTGGGCCCAATTAGCCTGAGCCTAAACTATTATGATGATCCCAACCGGCAGCTTTCAGTTCTTTTACATGTAGGATTTCTACTTTTTAATAAAACATCGCTCGAATAAACCCGGTTTTGAATAGAATCATTGGCTGTTTTTAGGCCATAATGCGTTGCTCCCCATGTACTTTCTTCTCCATTTTTAAATTTTTAGTTATGTTTATCCTTTAATTTGCCTGAACATATTTCTATGAATAGACTTTTGCTTGCCTTTATTTTTTCAACCCTCCCATTGTTGTCTTTTAGCCAAACCGTTCAATGGGCCTCTAAAGTGATTGAGTTTTCTTCTGAGTTAACACCCCTTCAATATTCCGCCAACCAAGCTTTGGGAAAACCTAATGTACTGCCTGCCGGGGGCCAAAATCCTAACGCCTGGACGCCGGATAAGCCAAAGAGGTCTGAGTTTATTAAGCTGGGTTATGCTACCCCGATGCACATACAGCAAGTTGCGATTGCCGAATCCTACAACCCGGGCTCGCTTTTTAAAGTTTATATTTATGATGAAGCAGGAGGCGAGCATTTAGTTGGAACGTATAATCCTCAAGCCATTCCGGTAGTGGCTCGAATGCAAACGGTGTTTTTTGAAAAAACTTCTTATAAGGTAAATGCCGTGAAACTTGAATTCGATGGCAAAGCCCTTCCGGATTATTTTTCTGTAGATGCCGTAGCGATTACCGATTCAGGTTATCCCATCATTGCCAACATTGATAAGCCTGAACTCCTTGAAAAGGGACTTATCATTGAGCAGCTTGACAAAAACGTAAACAGCGAATATAACGACTTGAATGCGCTTCTTTCGCCTGATGGGAAAGTGCTTTATTTCAGTCGGCAGAACCACCCAGGAAATGTAGGCGGTGTAAAGGACAAAGAAGATATTTGGTATTCCGAACTTGGCCCCGATGGCAAGTGGACACTGGCGAAAAATGCCGGTTCAGCTCTAAATAATGCTTATCCTAACTTTGTAAATTCGGTGACCACGGCCACGCCGGACGGAAAGGCTGTTGTTTTGGTTTTGGGAAACCAGTATAAAGACAATGGCAAAATGGTTTCCGGCGTTTCCATAAGCAATAATATTGGCGGACAATGGAGCACTCCGAAAACGCTTCAAATAAAAAATGATTACAACTACAGCGAACGTGCACAATACTTTTTATCCAACACGCAAAAGGTGTTGCTAATGTCCGTTGATCGAGAGGACACTAAGGGGGGTCGTGATATTTATGTTAGCTTTTCGGAAAACGATACCATTTGGTCCGAACCCCTTAACCTGGGAAGCAACATTAATACGGCGGGGGAAGAGAGTACGCCATTCTTAGCCTCTGACGATAAAACCCTTTACTTTTCTTCCAACGGTTATAGTGGGTACGGAGGCAGCGACATTTATATGTCCAAGCGATTGGATGATTCATGGACCAAATGGTCAGATCCACAGAACATGGGTCCGGATATCAACTCCAAAACGGATGACATTTTTTTCAATATTCCGTCCACTAGTGATTATGCCTATTTCTCCAGGGCGATCACACCGGAGAATTTTGATATCTATCGGGTGAAGATGCCCATGTTCAAAAACCCTGAGCCAATTATTATTGTAAAAGGGAAATTAGTAGACGCGAAAACTGGGCAACCCATTGGTGCCAAAATTATTTATGAACGATTGAAAGACGGAAAAGAAGTCGGCGTCACCTATTCGGATCCGGTAACGGGAAATTATGAAATCCATTTGCCAGGGGGAGAATTGTATGGTTTTCGGGCTGAAGCCAAAGACCACATCTCAGAGAATCAGAACCTTGACTTACGCGCCTTCAAAACACCAGGCACATTCAATGATGACATTAAGCTAGAGCCTATCCAGATTGCCGCAATTCAGGAGAACGTCACCATTACCCTTAACAATATTTTCTTTGACTTTGACAAAGCAACACTGAAATCAGAATCCTTCCCTGAACTAAACCGGATTGTTTCACTGATGACTGAAAGACCAACGATGCAGGTGGAAATAGCCGGTCATACTGATCCCATAGGAGCAGCAGACTACAACATGGGTCTTTCCGAAAGGCGAGCCAAATCAGTTGCCAAATACTTGGTGGAAAAAAGCATCGCCAAGGAACGGATAACGGTTGTATTTTATGGGGAGACTAAACTCATCGATTTCAGCAACACCAAAGCTGGTAACGCCAAAAACAGAAGAGTAGAATTTAAAATTTTAAAGATGTGAGAAATATGAAAAGGCTCATTTTTCTAATCTTTTTATTAGGAATGGTTTCTGCGGGATGGTGCCAGGCAACGGACTCCATCATTTATGCTCAGGGAAGCATTACTAGTGCCAGTACGAAAGAGCCCGTTGTTTCTAAGATTTCTTACAAAAGTTTACCATACGGAAGCAAGACCGGCTTTCTTTCAGGGAGTTCCTTTAATTTTCCGCTTTTTGACAATGAGAAATATGAACTCACCGTTGTTGCACCCGGGTATGCTCAATCGAAGTATTTGATTGACCCGGCAGAAGCAAATAATGAAAGAAAGGTGATTAAGAATATTGAATTGGGCCTGCCCGTGAGTGCCGTTCAGGTAGCTGAAGAAACGCACACCGTGGGCAAACTCATGCGTTTGGACAATCTGATCTTTAACGTGGGGACCGCTAAAATAGAGCCCTCATCGTACGAAGAACTAGACCAAGTAGTAAAGATGTTGAGGGATAATCCCAAAATGATCATTCAGCTTGAAGGTCATACCGATGTGAAAGGCTCTCCGACGTTAAATATGAAACTATCGCAGGATCGGGTGGATGCGGTAAAGAATTATTTGGTTTCAAAAGGCGCCAGCAAAAGCAGTATAAGAACCAAAGCATTCGGGGGCACTCAACCCTTATCAAGAGAAAATACCGAGGATGCCCATAAACTTAATAGGCGCGTCGAATTACGCGTCCTTCAAAACTAATTTTACCGGATAGCCTGGGCGGTTAAATATTGGAGCGTATTTGATTTTAAAAGTTCCGCGAGATTAATTTTTTGGTCTTCACTGAGCTGACTTTTCGATATACTCATTGCTAGAATAGGCGTAAATTCCTCAATGCGTGGGTTATCGTAAATTCTTCGGGCGCATTGCAAATACTGACAACTTGCAATCAAATCATTTTTATGGTAGGACTCCACGGCTAAATTGAAAAACTGCAACCCTGCAAGCTGAACCTGAAGAATTTCACGATAGATCTTAATGTGAGAAAGATAAAGTTGACCGCTTAAGTTCTTTATTTTGTTACTTCGGTAGCGATTGATTCGCTCTTCCATCTTTTCCGGGTCTGTCACAAATCCTTGGAAACGATCGGTGCTTTCCATCAACGCATCTCCTTTCTTTGTTTCTAAAATTAAAAAGATATGGTAGTTGGTTTCCATTATCCTGTGCTTGATACCAAGCTGGCTGAGCGCCTGACTTAAGAAATAAGTTCCACTAAGACAATCATAATTCCCTCTTTCAAAAACATCATTGATAGTTGAATAAGCGCGATAGTTTTTGAGAAAATGGCGATGGGCCTTATTAAAAAGCAATTTGGCAAGCCTGATCTCTGATGCTTGCTTTTTGCTTAATGATTTGGTAAAACTGGAAATGGTATTGGCATAAGTTTGAGACAGATCAGTGGCAACTCCTTGACATTTTATTTGTCCCGGAAAAAGAAAGATTAAGGAAAGAATGACTGAGAAAAAAATTCTCATGTTACCCCAATGTTAAGAAAACGCCTAATAAATTTAACATTTGGGTAACACTTATCCAATTAAACTCAGAGAATTGTTCCAGGCAGGGGTTTCAACGAAAATGAATAACTTTCAAAAAAAATTGGATAATGAGTCTTGTTGCGACCGCCGTGGACAACCAAAAGTTACTGGCCGTATTTGAAAAACAGAAAAAAAGAAGCCTCTTGCTTCGATCTGAAAGCATTGGAGAGCGTAGAAAAAGGCTGGCTGAGTTTGAAAAATTTCTCCTAAAGAACAAGAATCGCGTCAGCGAAGCGATCTTTAAGGATTTTAAGAAACCGCAGACAGAATCTGACATTTCTGAGATTTATCCGGTGCTAACCGAAATCAGGCATACGTCAGCTCATTTAAGGGATTGGACAAAGCCCCAAAAGATTGATGCACCGCTTACCTTTCTGGGCACCCGTTCAGAGGTGCGCTACGAACCCAAAGGGGTTTGTTTGATCATAGCGCCTTGGAATTTTCCGGTTAACTTATGTTTGGGGCCACTCATTTCATGTCTTGCCGCAGGCAACACCGCCGTGATCAAACCTTCTGAATTAACTGCGCATACCTCACAACTTATTGCCGATTTAGTTAGTGAATTTTTTGATGAAGACCTGGTAGCTGTGTTTCAAGGTGATCAGGAGGTTTCGGCTCAGTTATTAACCCTGCCCTTTGATCATATCTTTTTTACTGGCAGTCCTGGCGTAGGAAAAATGGTCATGAAGGCCGCAGCCGAAAACCTCGCTTCGGTTACCCTTGAACTAGGAGGCAAGTCGCCAGCCATCATTGATGAGACGGCCAGTTTGAAAGATGCAGCGAGACGCATTGCATTCGGAAAATTTTTAAACAATGGACAGACATGCATTGCTCCTGATTATATTTTAGTCCACGAAAAGGTAATGGCAAAATTCATTGACGAATTGAAGAAGGTCACCATTGCCATGTTTGGTGAGCAAGGAACAATAAATGAATCATCACCCAATTATGCCCGTGTTGTAAATCGAAAGCATTTTGATCGACTCAATAAAATTTTACAGGATGCCCTGGACAAGGGAGCAAAGATGGAAATGTCGGGCCCGGTCAATAAAGATACCCACTTTATTCATCCCGTCGTTCTTACCGATGTCGGACTTGATACCTTGGCCATGCAGGAGGAAATTTTTGGCCCGATTTTACCGGTGATTCCATTTGCCACAGTTGATCAGGTTACCTATATCGTTAATGCCAAGCCTAAGCCGTTGGCGTTGTATATCTTCACCAATCAAAAATCATTTAGAGAAAAAATTTTGGAACAAACTTCAGCTGGCTCGGTAGGGGTTAATGATTGTGTGCTGCAATTTTCTCATCCAAATTTACCTTTTGGGGGGGTGAACAACAGTGGCATTGGCAAATCCCATGGCCGGTATGGATTTTTGAATTTTTCAAACGAAAAGCCTGTCTTGAGACAAAAGCGGGGATTTTCAATGGCGTATCTTATGCACCCACCCTATACTCAATTCAGAAAGAAATTGGTAGGCCTCATGGTGAAATGGTTTTAAGACAAGTATCAGTGTTATTTCAACACAAAAGTCATCAACGGCCGGGGTCTCATTCGCTACTTTTGCGCGATCTACTTTATTGGAATGAAAATTATAAAAAACGTTTTTATCGGGTTGTCTATTACCGTTGTGCTGGTCATCACAGCCGCGATCATTGTTCCCCTTCTTTTCAAGGATAAAATAAAGACAAAGGTCGATGAAGAAATTGCAAAGACCATCAATGCCGATGTCATCTTTGACATCACTAACTTTAGCCTGTCGGTGTTTCGTCATTTTCCAAACGTTACTGTTGAAATAAAAGAACTGGGTGTATTTAACCGTGCCCCTTTTGCGGGGGTTCATTTGTTTGTCGTCGAACGCTTTGACGTTGAAATTAATTTGAAAGACGTTTTGTTTGGTAACCAGCTTCGAGTGAAAGGAATCACCTTGGTGAGGCCACAGATCAACATAAAGGTATTAAATGACGGGCAAGCAAATTACAACATCACCTACCCTTCAAAAGACACCCAAAGATCAACTGAACCAAGCAAGTTTTCATTTGCTATAGATCACTGGTCAGTGGAAGATGGAGAATTGGTTTACGAAGATGCGAGTTTGCCGTTCTCCATGGCATTAGGCGGATTGAATCATGGTGGCAGTGGCAATTTTAATGAAAAGGAATTTGACTTAACCACCAAGACCAGCGCAGACTCTGTTACCGTGCGTTACGGAGGAACTGAATACATTTCCAATAAACGCGCGATCATCGACGCCATCATTAGCATTAGCGAGGGCTATACAAAATATACATTCAAAGAGAACGCCGCGAAACTGAATGATTTTGCAGTAGGCTTTGATGGCTGGTTCAAAATGAATGAAAAGGATTTTGGAATGGATATCCATTTCAAAAGCCCGGAAAATTCTTTTAAGAGCTTGCTCTCCTTGGTGCCCGGATTGTATTCAAAGGACTTTGACAAAGTCGAGACGAACGGCAGCCTATCATTCAGTGGATTTGTAAAAGGCACTTACAGCCAAAAACAGATGCCCGCTTTCAACGTTGATTTAAAAGTGAAAGACGCTATGTTCAAATATCCATCACTGCCCACGGCGGTCAATAACATCACCCTGGATTTATGGATCGATAACAAGACAGGTATATTTGAAAACACGCTGGTTGAGCTGAAAAAATTACATTTGGATTTTGGCTCTAATCCCGTTGATGCCCATGCCATCATTGAGAATCTGAAAGATTATCGAATGAGCGCCGATCTAAAAGCAGCTTTTAATCTTGCTGAAATCGAAAAGATGATTCCGATGGACGGGATGGAAATGAAAGGTACTTTTAGAATGGCCGCTAAGGTTAAAGGAATCTATAATAGCAATAAGAAAATTATTCCTGCCGTTGACGCCTCGATGTCGTTAAGCGATGGCTATGTAAAATCCTCAAAATTCTCGTTGCCATTGCAGGATTTGAAATTCAATTCTACGGTCAAGAATACGTCTGGCAAAATGGTTGAAACCTTTATTAATGTCAATGGGTTTTCGATGATGATGGACGGTGAAAAGTTTACCGCGGATTTGTCATTAAAGAATTTAGATGATTATACTTGGGACTTAAAAGCCGATGGTGGCTTGGATATGGAAAAGATGACTAAACTATTTCCGTTGAATGGGATGACCTTAGCAGGCAAGGTATTAGCAAACATTGAAACCAAGGGAAAGTATTCAGATGTTACGGCTAAACATTATGAGCGCTTGCCTACCAGTGGATCTGCTTTGTTGAAAGGGTTCAGGTTCACGTCGAAGGCATTACCCTATGCGGTGACAATTGACCAGGCCAAAGCGATATTTAATCCCGAGAAAATTGAAGTGAAAAATACGAACGGATCAGTTGGAAACAGTGATTTCAGTGTCGATGGAGCGATAAGCAATTATATCGGATATGTGTTTGGGAAGGAGACCATCAAAGGCAATTTGAATTTCAACTCCACCGTATTTGACCTCAACGAATTTATGAGCGATACGGCGCCGACCGATAAGAAGGACAACACGAAATTGAAGGTTATCCCTATTCCTACCAATGTTGATTTCGTCTTACACTCAAATATGAAGACGGTCAAGATAATGGATTATGTAATCACGCAAGCGTCTGGGGATGTGACAATACAAAACGCTGTTGCTGACTTGAGCAATATGAAGTTCAATATGCTTGGGGGCGCATTTCTGGTCAATGGAACCTACAGCACGATGGACCTGCAGCATCCGAAATATGATTTTGCTCTGAAGATTGATAATCTTTCGATCCAACAAGCAGCTAGCTCTTTTTCAATTGTTAAAGCATATGCACCCATCGCGGGGATGGCCGCTGGAAAGTTTGGAACGGATTTCAAAATTAGTGGAGAATTGGGTCAGGATATGATGCCAAAATTGAATACAGTGAACGGCAACGGCTTAGTCAAAATTGAGGAGGCAGCAATTACTCAATCTAAAATAATTTCGAATGTAACCTCGCTGACTAACCTGAGCCATACCGATCAGGTCACTTTGGAAAATGTCCTTATCTCAGCTACCATCACTGATGGTAAGCTCAGTGTCAAACCTTTCAATGTGAAATTCGGTGATTACACGACGGCCGTTGCCGGCAGTACTTCACTAAATGGCGCAATTGATTATTCAATAAAAATGAATGTGCCTGCGGGAAAACTGGGCGCGACCTTTCAAGGACTCGTCAACCAATATGCCGGTACACATAATTCCACTTCTGAAATTCCATTGAATATTAATTTGGGAGGCACATTTACTAATCCTAAGGCTACCGTCATTTCGCAGGAACAAAAGCAGCAAGTGCAACAAGCCGTAACGGAAGATGTAAAACAGAAAGGAAACGAAGTATTAAAGCAAGCGGTAAGCGGAACCAAACCTCAGGATATCATAAATAGTATTTTGACAGGGAAGAAGGACACTACCAAGAAGCAATCGGTTGAGCCAACAAAGCCGCAGGATGTGCTCCATACAATCTTGTCACCGAAAAAGGACACGACCAATGCTAAGGCTAAAGCCGACAGTACCAAAGCAGCTCAGGATTTACTGCAAGACAAACTACAAGCTCTGTTCAAGAAGAGAAAAAAGAATTGAGTTCCATTAATTTAAAATATTTTCATTTTTCAGGTCTTCTTCAGAGAGAAGGCTGGCTTTCATCTGTTTTTATAGGCATTGACGGGAATGGATTAATTCAGTACCTCTCCAATCAAACGCCCGAAGCAAAGGAAGTAGAGCCTGTGGACGGTTTTGCTTTACCTGGATTTCAAAATGCACACTCGCATGCTTTTCAGTATGCTATGGCTGGCCTTGCGGAAAATCATCCTGCAGGAACGGCTGATGACTTTTGGTCATGGCGTGAAGAGATGTATAAATGTGCTTTAACGGTCGATCCAGAGCAAACGGAATCCATAGCAGCCATGCTTTATGCGGAAATGGCACGCGTTGGCTATACTCATGTAGCAGAGTTTCACTACCTTCATCATGACAAGGAAGGGAAGCCCTATTCAAATTCTGCAGAGATGGGCGAACGAATGGTGGCAGCCGCGAAGACGGCTGGAATAAAAATTACACTGGTTCCTGTTTTCTATCAAAAAGGCGGATTTGGTTTGGATCCCCAACCTCGACAAAAAAGATTTATTTCAAAAACAGCTGAGGAATATTTAAAACTCCTTGACGCATCAAAAAATATTTTGAAGAATTATGCTGGGGCTGCAATTGGATTTGGTGTTCATTCCCTGCGAGCCGTTGATCTGAACGATATAAAGAGTACTTATAGTGAGGGCCCGAAAGATCGGCCTTTTCACGTGCATGTGGCTGAACAAAAAAAGGAAATAGACGATTGTCTTGCATTTTGCCGCAAGCGCCCGATGCAATGGTTGTTAGAAAATTTACCGGTTGATGAACGTTTCCATTTGGTGCACTCGACTCATTTAGATGATGATGAATTGAAAAAAATAGCGTCTTCGAAGGCAAATGTGGTTCTCTGTCCTTCCACGGAAGGGAATTTAGGTGATGGGATTTTTCGAATGAAGGAGTACGTGAAACTTGGCGGACACTGGAGTATTGGAACGGACAGTCACATTGGGTTAAATCCTCTGGAAGAGTTTCGGATGATCGATTATCGCCAGCGTTTAATTACTAATCAACGTAATACCTTTGAAGGTGATGCAGCCCTTTATTTGGTGAATGAATCTGTTTGCTCGGGTAGGAAAGCGATGGGTTTTTTTCCCACCGATAATTTTGACATCGGAATGCCATTGGATGCCGTAGTATTCAACGCGAAGTCACATTTGGTTTCAGAAACTTCTCAGAAGAGCAGGTTGGCGACAATTCTTTATACCTCGGATTCAAGCCGGATTCTTGGAACGTTAGTCAATGGCACCTGGATTGTCAAAGAACAGCATCACCGTTCAGGACAAAAGATCAAAGAAAATTTCAGCAAGGTTATGCGGGAATTGAAGAACCGTTAACCTGAGGCCAGCCATGGCAATCATCCTTATTCCATCGCCTCCGATTAATTTTCCATTTTCGTTTTAGTAATTTTAAATTATGGCTCCGGAATTTAAAGACATTCTTTTCCTTGACATTGAAACGGTGGCAATGACCAAAAACCACAGTGAACTGGATGAACGATTCAAAACGCAGTGGGCACGCAAAGCATCGTTCTTAAAAAGGCAGGAAAGCCAAACCGACGAAGACTTATTTCATGAACGGGCTGGAATCTACGCGGAATTCGGCAAAATTATAGTTATCGCCATTGGAAAATATGTGGACAACGCAAAGGGAACAACGGGTCTTAAAACGAAGTATTTTGCCCATGATGATGAGAAAACATTGCTTGTCGAATTCAAAGCAACGCTCGATAAAGCTGATCCAACCACAAAGTTATGCGCCCATAATGGAAAAGAGTTTGATTTTCCTTTTCTGAGCCGCAGAATGTTAGTGAACGGCATAGCCTTGCCTACCCTGCTTAACCTTTCAGGGAAAAAATCATGGGAGATTCCGCATTTGGATACCATGGAAATGTGGAAGTTTGGCGACTATAAACATTATACCTCCCTCGATTTGCTGCTCGCCTTGTTTAATATTCCTTCCAGCAAAGGCCTGATGGACGGCTCGAAAGTCAACGAAGTGTACTATGTCGAAAAAAACCTGAAAAAAATTGCCGAATACTGTGTCAATGATGTGGTGGCCATGGCCCAATTGTTTTTGAAGATGAAGGGCCATACTCTTATGGATGAGAACAACATCGTTCAATCCATTTAGACAATTTAATCTTACCTTTAACGGAGTTCGCTTTCTTAAAAAGCAGGTGAATTCACTTCCTTATGTCAAAGAAAAAATTCAAAGAGAAAAAATCAAGAAAAGAAAAGGAACAGAAAGATTCTGTTCACAAAGAATTGCTGCGATTGCTTAACGAGAACCCAGGACGCGCTTATGATTTCAAGCAAATCGCCAGAAAGATTGGTGCCAAAAACAAGGCGTCCAACTCCGCCATTTTTACCGCACTTGAAAAACTGGAATCGGATGGAAAAATAAAGCAGCTTGCCAATGGAAGCTTTGCTTCATCCGTTGACCCAGACGGACTTGCCGGGATAGTTGATCATGTCAACCCGCGGTTTGCCTATATCGTCACCGGCATTGAAGGACAAAAGGATATTTATGTAAAGACCCGCGATTTGCTGCCCGCGATGCATGGGGATAAGGTGGCCGTTGAGCTTTTCGGAAGACGGGGGGGCGAAAATCCTGAAGGAAGGGTGGTCGAAGTCATTAGCCGTGGGCGGAACCGATTTGTTGGTCGGGTGGAACTTTCAAAAAATTATGCCTTTATCGTTCCTGATTTTAAAAAATTATACCAAGACTTTTTTGTTTACCCGGAGAATATCAACGGAGCGGTGACCAATGATAAGGTGTTGTTCGAAGTAACTCGTTGGCCGGAAGGGGATAAAAGTCCCGAAGGAAAAATTATTGAGATCCTCGGCAAGACCGGTGAGAACGAGGCAGAGATTCACTCCATTATGGCTGAATTTGATCTGCCATTCCGCTTCCCAGAAAGGGTGTTGGCTGAATCGGAACATATCTCCGAAGAAATTCAAATGGATGAAATCAAAAGGCGCTGGGACTTTCGTGAAACGCTCACCTTCACGATAGATCCGGAAGATGCCAAGGATTTTGACGATGCCATTTCATTTAAAAGACTAGGGAATGGCAACTATGAAATCGGCGTGCATATTGCAGATGTTACTCATTATGTAAAGCCCGGCACAATCCTGGATGAGGATGCCTTCGACCGTGCTACTTCCGTTTATTTGGTCGATCGCACCGTGCCCATGCTTCCTGAAAAACTAAGCAATGGACTTTGCTCCCTTCGTCCAAATGAAGATAAACTCACCTTCGCCGCCATCTTTGAAATGGACGGTTCAGCCAACGTGATCAGTGAAAAATTTGGCCGAACAATTATTCATTCTGATCAACGCTTCACCTACGAGAGGGCGCAAGAAGGAATTGAAACCGGTTCTGGAAAATTTGCTATTGAATTAAAGCTATTAAATGACCTGGCCATCAAGTTGCGCAAACAGCGCTTCGCTCATGGAGCGGTTAATTTTGAAACGGCGGAAGTAAAATTCAAACTGGATGAAAGGGGAAAACCATTAGAAGTTGTTCCAAAAATTCGAAAAGATGCCCACAAACTCGTGGAAGAATTTATGCTGCTGGCTAACAAAGCCGTAGCCACTTTTGTTTATAAAATGAAGAAAAGTGATGGGAAAAATACATTTGTGTACCGAACCCATGATTTCCCCGACCCTGAACGAGTACGCGATTTCTCATTATTCGCCAGGCAGTTTGGACATAAAATCAATATTGAGGAGAAAACTATTTCCAATTCGCTTAACAAATTGATGGAGGACATTGAGGGCAAGCCTGAACAAAACGTCCTGCAATCATTGGCCGTAAGAGCCATGGCGAAAGCCAAATACACTACCGATGCAAAAGGTCATTTTGGGTTGGCCTTTGACCACTACACCCACTTCACTTCACCCATCCGAAGGTATCCTGATATGATGGTACACCGGTTGTTGCAACATTATCTCGACGATGGCAAGCCAGTGCCTAAAAAGGAATACGAAGAAAAATGCATTCACAGCAGTGAACGTGAAAAGCGTGCAGCCGATGCCGAACGAGCGTCCATCAAATACAAACAAGTTGAGTTCATGAGTTTGGCGGAAGACAAAATGTATGATGGCATTATCACCGGCGTTACTGATTTTGGGATCTTTGTGGAGATCACCGAGACCAAGTGCGAGGGTATGGTGCGGCTGGCCGATATGAAAGACGATTTTTATGAGTTGGATGAGAAAAATTATCGGGTGATTGGAAGAAAGAGAAATAAAATTTACCGGTTAGGCGATAAAACCGTGGTGCGTATCAAAAAAACGGATGTGGACAGAAGAACCATCGATTTGACCTTTGAAGAGAAAAAAGAATGGTAGAGAAATATCTTTCGTTGATCGAGGCGGAAATAAGGAAACAAAAATTCGGTCACCAGCCGAAATCACTCTATGAACCTATCCGCTACATCATGAATCTCGGAGGCAAGAGGCTACGACCTTTGCTTTCCGCACTTTCTTATTCACTTTACCACAGGGATGTAGAAAAAATAATACCCTATGCGGTGGCGGTGGAAGCCTTTCACAATTTCACTTTGCTACATGATGATATTATGGATAAAGCTCCTTTGCGCCGGGGCAAGAAAACAGTGCATGAAAAATGGAGTATCAATACGGCTATTCTTTCGGGCGATGTGATGTTGGTGAAAGTATACGAAATGTTTACCCGTCTGGATGAAGGGAAATTTAAAGAGGTGCTCAAAATTTTTAATCGATGTGCCGCCCAGGTATGCGAAGGCCAGCAATGGGACATGGAATTTGAAAATGAGAAGAAAATTTCCGAAGCCCGGTATCTTGAAATGATACGACTGAAAACGGCTGTGCTGCTGGGATTTAGTTTGGAACTAGGGGCTTTACTGGCCGATGCTTCCGATCTTGACCGGAAGGCGTTGCGGGATTTTGGAATAAATATTGGAATGGGTTTTCAGCTAAAAGATGACTGGTTGGACGTCTATGCCGATAAAATGAAATTTGGTAAGCAAGTTGGTGGTGACATCGTTGCCAACAAAAAGACCTTCCTGCTTATTAAAGCATTAGAAAACGCAAAGGGAGGCAATAAGGAAGCCCTGGAAAAATGGATAGCGCGAAGGAAATTCGATAAGACTAAGAAAATAGAGGCGATCACTTCAATTTATGACGGCCTCAATATTTCCGCATTGACTGAGCGGAAAATAAACTACTTTTTCAAAAAAGGGTTCACCTGCTTAGATGGTCTTTCAACCCCTCAAAATACAGACCATTTAATCGGATTCGTTCAAAAATTAATCCATCGCGAAACTTAGAAATTTTTCAGTTTAACGGTACAACCAATGGCTTTGGTTTTAGTCACGGTAACTGACTTTCCTGCAAGTAATTCATTCACCGCCTGCTCAACAAAATGTTGGTCAGCTCTTGCACCATCTCGGCTATTGTTGTCAATAGCACCAATGTAGGCCACTTGTAGGCCGCCTGAAGTCTTACTCAGAACGAAGGTGTGCGGGGTGTTGGTGGGATTAAATTTCCTTACCACATTTTGTGACTCATCATACAAATAAGGGAAATCATATCCGCTTTTTTTGGCGTGAATCTTCATCTCCTCAAACGACTCTTCCGGAACTAATTCGGCCGAGTTGGGATTGATCAGCACAACGGGAAATCCTTGTGAGGCAAATTTTCTATTCAGCGCCATGATCCGTGAATTGTAGGCACGCGACATCGGGCAGGTGTTGCAATCAAATATGATGATGAATCCTTTGGCATCTTTAAAATCGGCAAGGGAAATCATTTTGCCATCCACGTTTTTCAATTTAAAGTCCGCGACAAGATCACCAACCTGATAGCCATCATCCACAGGCCGCGCGGCCAGCGTGACCAAACTAATGACAAAAAATAGAAAAAGTTTTTTCATCGTTATTCAGCTAATTTAATTTCAAATGGAATTTTTTTGTATGGCCGTTCTGAACTGTAAACCTTAACCCTGGCCATTTTATCAATCACCTCTAGACCTTCCACGACTTCTCCAAAAACGGTGTACTGCGTATCCAACGACATCTCTCCCCCGACGGTGGTGTAAAGTTTCCGTTGCTCAGCTGATGTGGTTAACCCATTATTTTTTTCCTCTTCTTCGTATTCCCAATCGGCATATTTGTTTCCGTGAACGATATAAAATTCGGTGGACGAAGATTCTTTGCCTGGATTATTGTCATCCAACCGAGCCATACCCAGTGCCCCTTTTTTGTGGAAAAATTTTGGATTAAATTCTGCGGGGATAGTGTAATCCAGTTTTTTCATCGGTACTCCACCCTGCACGACAAAGTTTTCTACAATCCGGTAAAATTCAGCCTGATCATAATATCCATCTTTGATCAACTTGATAAAATTAGCGCGATGCAAGGGCGTTTCATCATAAAGCCTAAGGCGAATGGTGCCAAAGCCAGTTTCAATGCTTACGTCCCTTTCGCGATTTAGCTTTCCATAAGCAAGTAAAGTCTCTCGTTTGTTTTCTTGGGTAATTACGATCACTTCCTTTTTCCCACAGTTCGTTAAGAGAAGACCCAGGAGGGTAAAAATAATGAAACTTGGCAGGCATCTCATTTTGAGACTTCTTGAATAAGTTTTTCCAAATCGCCTTCCTTCAACTCGCCTTGCATAAATTTTCTTTTCCCTGAATCCGGGTTAATGACCAAGGTTGATGGCAGCGCTCCTGTCCAGCTTTTATCTATTTTCTCAATCCACTCGTTTGGATTTTCTTCTGCCAGGATAACTACTTTGGAACGTATCTTCTTTCGGTCAATAAACCGTTTCACTTTTGCCGGATCAGGATCAAGATCATAATCCATACTGACAAGAATCACCTTGGTGTTTTTATCATCCTCGTTCAACTTTTCCAATAAGGGCATCTCTTTTACGCAAGGGGCACACCACGTGGCCCAGAAATTGATAACCTTTACGGAACCTGGCTGGTGAATCAACTTTTGAAGTTCTGGTAACCTTACCAATTCCTGGCTCAATAAAGTATGGGGCAGGGCAAAGTATACAAGAAGCAATAATTTTCGCGTCATCGTTTTTCTGGCGTTCAAAGTAAGGAATATTAAGCGAGGTGCTGGAATATTATTTTTGAATATTTTACCGGAACAATGATTGTAGGAATCAATTTTTGAAGAGACTAAAGTTGGGATGTAAGTTGGATGAAATAAAACATTAAAATGTTTAATTCCAGCTACTTAGATAAAGGCTTTAAAGATTTCCACATAAATTCACATTTATCAACATTAGCGGAATGCTATCATTTAATATTCTGATATTCAATTATTTAGACGCCTATTTATCAATCCATGGTTTGTGGACAACTATTGACAGCAACGATATCGTTCAAAAATGACGATCACTTGTAAAGGGCAGAAAATCAACCCGGTAAGGAGTTTTCCTAGTTAATTTTTTTACTTTTCGACATGCCCGATAGGATCCGCAAACTATTTAATATCAGCTACCCCATTATCCAGGCTGGAATGGTTTGGTGTAGTGGCTGGCGACTGGCTTCCGCCGTTAGCAATGCGGGTGGACTTGGCTTGATTGGATCAGGCTCGATGCATCCGGAAACGCTTCGAGAGCACATCCAGAAATGTAAAGCGGCTACCTCGAACTCCTTCGGCGTAAATGTGCCACTCCTCTATCCGGAAATTGAAAAACTTATTTCGGTAATTATCAGTGAAAACGTGAAGATTGTTTTCACTTCAGCTGGAAATCCCGCCACCTGGACAGGATTTCTGAAAAATAAGGGAGTCACGGTTGTTCATGTTGTTTCAAACACCAGATTCGCTCGTAAAAGCGCTGACGCAGGGGTAGATGCCATTGTAGCAGAGGGATTTGAGGCTGGCGGACACAACGGTAGAGAGGAAACCACTACACTTTGCCTGCTGCCATTAATACGAGACGCTGTAACTATTCCGTTATTGGCCGCGGGCGGAATTGCGAGTGGACGTGCAATGCTTGCTGCCGAGGCGCTGGGTGCAGAGGGCGTGCAAATCGGAACACGGTTCGCGGCAAGTTCCGAATCCTCGGCTCACGAAAATTTTAAAAACAGACTTGTAAACCTGGGCGAAGGAGAAACGGTTCTGACCATGACGCAACTTACCCCCGTGCGCCTAATAAAAAATCGCTTTTACCAGCGAATAGCAGAAGCCGAAAAGGCAGGGTTACCTTTGGCGGAAGTAGAGAGACTTTTGGGAAAGGGCAGAGCGAAACAAGGAATATTTGAGGGAGATCTAGACGAAGGTGAATTGGAAATAGGCCAGGGGGCTTCTTATATTAAAAGCATAAAACCTGCTGCTGTAATTCTGGAAGAAATTTGGAATGAATACCAGGCGGCAAAAAAGACCCTGCTTAGCTAAACTACTTAAAGGCTAACGTTAGTACCGCCGCCCCAGAGGCTACCTCATCAAGCCTTTCTTGAGCCCTTGTCTTATAAACATTCTCGTACCACATAATGTAGTGCTCGTATTGCAGGCAATCATTCAACATCGAATTATCTTTCAAAATGTTAATAATTAATTTATGATTGATTGATTTATAAATGCTCTTTCTTTGATTTACCGGTAGGGTTGAAATTCGAATGTATTCAATGCCTTTATAATTTTCTGATGTTGCCCTCATATCAATCTTATTTGGCGTTAATATAGATGCGCTACTTTTTGGTAACCTGGTGCCTTTTAAAAATAAATTAGGCTGAATTATTTTATAAAGGGCGATGAAAGCGTTTAATTTCCCATTCCTAACTAAAGTCGATATGATTTCTAATCAGAAAAAGAAATTTTCTCTCCCCCGTGGCTCGATTTACTTAAATGGTGCTTACATGTCACCCTTACTGAAGACCGTAGAAAAAGTAGGCGTGGAGGGAATCAAACGGAAACGATTTCCGGGAGGTATTTCGTCGAAGGACTTTTTTAGCGGCACTCAAAAATTACATGCCGCATTTGCCAGATTGATAAACACCAAGGAAACTGAGCGAATTGTTACCATCGCATCGGCTTCATATGGGCTGGCCAGCGTTGCCAGAAATATTGAAATGGATCAACGCCATAACGTTATTATCGCCGCACAGCAGTTTCCCAGTAACGTCTTTCCTTGGATGCGCTTGTGTGAACAACACCGATCTCAACTTAAGAGTATCAATCCTCCAGAGAGTTTAATGGACCGTGGAAAAAAGTGGAACGAAAGAATCTTAGAGGCCATCGATAAAAACACCAGACTGGTAGCCCTAGGTCATGTGCATTGGGCGGACGGAACAAAGTTTGATTTACTTGAAATACGGAAGAGGACAAGGGAGGTAGGAGCCCTTTTAGTTATCGATGGAACACAAAGTGTTGGAGCACTGCCATTTGATGTGAGTAAAATTCAACCGGATGCTTTGGTTTGCGCTGGATACAAATGGCTACTGGGACCTTATTCGATTGGGTTGGCTTATTATGGCGCCTACTTTGATGCTGGAAAACCCATTGAAGAAAACTGGATCAATCGGAAACGCAGCGAAGATTTTACCGGACTGGTTAACTACCAAAATGAATACCAGCCTGGCGCATCACGATATGAGGTAGGGGAGCGTAGTAATTTTATTTTGGTGCCAATGATGACGGCGGCATTGAAACAAATCAATCAATGGAAACCGGAAAATATTCAGGACTACTGTGCTAAAATTTCCCGGGCACCAATTGAACAACTGCGCAAAGCTGGATTTTGGGTTGAGGATGAAAACTTCCGAGGGAGCCACTTATTTGGGGTGAGATTACCCAAAGGGGCAGATCTGGAAAAAATAAAACGCGGTTTAAAAAGGGAAAGAATTTCCGTGTCCGTTCGTGGCGATGCCTTGCGCATATCACCCCATGTTTACAATAGCGAGAATGATCTGATGAGATTAGTGAAGACGCTCTTGCGTTAATCTTTTTTCAACTTGCCGATGGGCTTGCACTTTTCGGGGACTTTTTCATGGCAGAGGCACCCTATTGTTCCAGCCGGGATGCCGTGAGATCATCAGTCAGACCTTGGCAGACTAACCGGACTTGGCCGTTTGTCTGGGCCATGGCGGCCAATTGGTCTTTGCGCTAAGGTGGGCTGTCACCAAAGGGATGATGTTAACTTAATTGGGAAACAGTTTTCCAAAATACATTTATGGAATAGCCTTTATCCATTACCTTTCAGAAAAAAAAATGTCATGAAGCGTTATCCCTTATTTCTGCTTGTACTGGCTTTGGGTTTGATCCGTTGTGCGGAGAAAAAGCCGGTGGATCGTATGACCGACCAACAGCTTCGAACCTATGCCGGTGAGTTAGCACATCGATTTATTATCACCGATGGTCATGTGGATTTGCCCGAACGTTTGAAAGGAATAAAATTTACCGCCGACAGTATCAATACGGTGGTGAAAACCAAAAAAGGTGACTTTGATTTCGAAAGAGCAAAAAAAGGCGGTCTTAGCGCTCCTTTTATGTCTATTTACATCCCTTCTTCTTACCAAAAAAATTCGGATAGCGGAAAGTCTTATGCTGATTCATTGATAAACTGGGTGGACCTAATTGCCGAAAGATTACCCGACAAGTTTGCTCTTGTCAAAACGCCGTCGGAGGTGGAATCTAATTTTAAAGAAGGGAAAATTTCACTTCCTAAGGGTATGGAGAATGGTGCCCCCATTGGAAATGACTTAAAGAATATAAAATACTTTTATGAGCGTGGTATTCGTTACATCACTTTAACTCACAGCAAAAACAACCAGATTTGTGATTCTTCCGGAGACACGGCCAAATGGAATGGTCTTAGCCCCTTTGGGAAAGAAGTGGTCGCCGAGATGAACCGGGTTGGAATAATGATTGACATTTCCCATGTTGATGACAGTACCTTTTATCAGGTGATGAGACTAACGAAGGCACCTTGCATCGCGTCCCATTCCTCCTGCCGGTATTTCGCTCCTTCCGTCAGACGGGATATGACCGATGATATGATTAAAAAATTGGGTCAAAATGACGGCGTGATAGCCGTTAATTTTTATACGGCCTTTATTGATTCGGCTGTTGCCAATTATCAGCGTAAGTCAAGAATCCAAATTGAAGGTCTCCTGAAAGAAAAGAATTTGAAACCAACCGATACGTTGGCCAGGCGAATAATTACGCAATACAAACAGGAACATCCTGCGCCCGAAGTGGACATTGAACGAGTAGTTGATCATATGGATCATATTGTAAAGTTAATCGGGATCGACCATGTTGCCTTTGGCTCTGATTTTGATGGCGTGGATGGCATGCTCCCAAATGGATTAGCCGATGTTTCGATGTACCCCAACTTGATTTATCGCCTGCTCAAACGCGGGTATGCCGAAAGCGATGTTGAAAAAATATGTTATAAAAATATTTGGAGAGTGTGGAATAAGGTGGAAGAAGTGGCAAAGAAATAATGCAGACAAAAGAAATGTTGCACGAGAGTCAGCCTATTATTCGATCACTTTTTGACTGACAAATTTTATAAACGAATTATATAAAATCTTTATTTTGTAATAAAAAAGGATGGTGATGGGAAGATTGGGATATTCATTTGCCTGTTTGATTTTGCTCATGGCTAGCACCTCGTTTGCACAGCCGATAAAGCCGGTGCCTTCCAGTGTCATTGGTATGAAAAGCAAAGGAGGTACGGTGTGTGAAGCGAGTGGTCTCAATATACCCCACTATATACCTCCCTCCAAAGCGTTCCTTAATAAAAACGGCGGTGGCCTGCGCGTGCAAAACACCGCAAAATTCTATGTTACCTATCAGGGATTTTCAACCGAGGCCCAAACGGCCTTTCAAAGCGCCGTTGATATATGGGCCAGTCTGCTTCAATCGCCTGTGACCATAAATGTGCTAGCGATTTGGACGCCACTTTCGTCTAGTACACGAGGTTTTGAAACGCTAGGCTCTGCCTCTCCGGCCAGTTTTTATGCCAACTTTGATGGTGCCCCAAGAGTGAATATTTTTTACCCAACGGCATTGGCTGAAAAACTGGCCGGAAAGAATTTGAATGAAGTGAAGCGAGATTCCACCACCGGTGCTGGGTATGAAATTATCGCGCAGTTTAATAGCAATGCAACTTGGGACTATAGTCCAACTTCGGTTGCAACGGGCAAGGTACATTTGACAACGGTTGTTTTGCATGAGTTGGGACATGGGTTGGGAGTTTATGATACCTATGGTGTTAGCAGCGGTAACGGTAGCTTTGGCTTACAGGGTAGCACAGTTCCGATGGCCTACGATATTGGCGTACAAAGCAATTCGGCCCGCCTGTTAGATCAAACCAACGGCAGTACTGCTTTGGCGGCAAGCCTTACCAGTGGAAATGTTAATTACAACGTCCCCTTGGTGAGGGCAGCTAATGGCAATTCAGCAGCCGAGCTATATGCCCCTAATCCATGGCAGCCGGGTTCCAGTATTGCGCATTTAGATCAAACTACTTATTCGGGTACGAATAATGAACTCATGAGGCCACAACTTGACGATGGCCAAGTAACGCTGGACCCCGGTCCCATCATCATCAATATGTTTAAAGACATGGGTTGGGTTGCCCCTTACATTTCTCATACCCCTTTGAAAAATACGGAAACAACCACAACGCCATTTACCATAACGGCAACCATAACACCGGATGGCTCAGACGGATATTCCTTTGATACCACTTCAGTTAAAATGGGTTACTCTATCAATGGAAGCCCGATCACGGAAGTGAAAATGAAAGTGAATGGGAATCAGTTCACCGCTATTCTCCCTGCTCCCGTAGCGATACCCACCCGGTATGATTATTATATAAAATTGTCGGATAATCTCAACCGCACCTTGACAAAGCCCGGCTTAATTGTCAACCCGGGTCAAGCCGATATTCAAGCTACCTTTCAATTTACCGCCGGGCCAGACACGCAACCACCCCACATTACGCATGCGCCCATTTCCTTTATAAGGGATACTGATACCCAGCTGACAATTAACGCGGTGATTACAGATAACATTGGGGTGCAGAATGCGGCGGTACAATATCAAATAAATGGGGTCGCTCAGCCCGATTTGATCATGAACAATCCGTCGGATTCGACCTACACGGCCACAATCCATGTGAGCCTGTCAAATGGTGATGTAATAAAATACCGAATCAAAGCCGTTGATAGCTCCGTGGAGCAAAATGTCGGGTATGCTCCTTCCTCCTCGACCTATTACACCGTTAATGTTGTTGGTTTGCTGGCCGCACAAGGCAGTTACTCCAACGACTTCAACTCGCCATCAACGGATTTCTTTGGCGATAATTTATTTAGTATCACCACGGCGCCCGGGTTTTCAGACGGCGCCATTAATACAACGCATCCTTACCCTGAGTCCAATCCAAGCGACAGTATAAGTTATGTTTATGAACTTCGAATCCCCATTACGTTGAGCTCCAGCAATGCCAAAATGGAATTTGAAGAAATTGTTTTAGTCGAGCCTGGAAAGAGCGGATCAACATGGCCGAGTCCTGATTTCTATGATTATGTTATTGTTGAAGGGTCAAAAGATAGTGGAAGTACTTGGAAGAAATTGATCAATGGGTATGATTGCCGTGCGCAGTCGGTTTGGGTAACGCGTTGGAACAGCAGCGTTAACAGTATCACCGGGAATTCATCGGCGGTGGGGGATCCGAGCTTGTACCGCACCCGCGTCATCGATATGCTTGCTACAGGTTACTTCAAAAGCGGCGATGCGATTTTGATCCGATTCAGGTTGATGTCTGACCAACTGGCATCCGGCTGGGGATGGGCCATAGATAACTTGAATATTCAAACGCCGATAACGGCGATTGAAAAAATCACTTCTGAAGTTTTCTCAACTTATCCCAACCCAGTCACCTCGGATTATTTACATGTGCTTGTTCCTTCCGGGCTAGCTTGTTCCAGTATGACCGTAACGGATCTTTTAGGACGACCGGTATTGGAGGCTTCGTTGAGCTCGCAGGGGGTTGACCAAAAGGTGTTTGTCGGCGGCCTCAATGATGGTATGTACATTGTCAGGGTCAATTCTGATCTGGGGCAAGTCACCAAGAAGATAATTATCAAACGGTAGCGGCCAACACAGCTAAGTCTCTAATTCGTTGCCAAAAAAATAAAAGGACTAAATCCTAAAATCCTGAGATTACCGATATATTTTTGCGGGATTTATCCAACCACGTATGCCCCGCGACAGAAGTATTCGTTCCGTTTTAATTATTGGCAGTGGACCAATTGTCATTGGTCAGGCTTGCGAATTTGATTACGCCGGCTCACAAGCCTCGCGCTCGCTGCGAGAAGAAGGAATTGAAGTAACCCTTATCAATTCCAATCCGGCCACCATCATGACCGATAAAGTTACCGCTGACAATGTGTATTTGTTGCCACTGGAGAAAAAGTCTATCCGCCAAATTTTAGATAAACACAATATTGACGCCGTGTTACCGACTATGGGCGGACAAACAGCGCTGAATCTTTGTATCGAATGCGAGAAAGCAGGTATTTGGGAACATTATGGTGTCCGGATCATCGGGGTAGACATCAAGGCTATTGAGACAACGGAAGATCGCGAGAAATTTCGTTTGAAGATGAATGAATTGGGTGTTGGAGTTTGCAAAGGAGCAACGGCCACATCCTTTTTGGAGGGAAAAGAAATAGCCCAGGAAATTGGGTTCCCCTTAGTGATTCGGCCCTCCTACACTTTGGGAGGAACGGGCGGAGGCTTTGTTCAGAAACCTGAAGATTTTGATGCCGCCTTAAATCGTGGTCTTCATGCCTCTCCAATTCACGAAGTGTTGGTCGAACAAAGTATCATGGGTTGGAAAGAATACGAGCTCGAATTGCTCCGCGATTCCGTTGGCAACGTGATCATCATTTGCTCAATCGAAAATTTTGATCCCATGGGCATTCACACCGGTGATTCAATTACCGTTGCCCCCGCCATGACTTTGCCCGACACCGTGTATCAGCACATGCGCGACTTAGCCATTAAAATGATGAACGGCATTGGCAAATTTGCCGGGGGCTGCAACGTTCAGTTCTCTGTTAATCCAGATAATGATGATCAGATCATCGGCATTGAAATTAATCCTAGAGTGTCTCGTTCTTCTGCCCTGGCATCCAAAGCAACGGGCTACCCGATCGCAAAGATAGCCGCAAAACTTTCTATCGGTTACCATCTTGATGAGTTGAGAAATGCCATTACAGGAACAACAACAGCCTACTTTGAGCCAGCGCTTGACTATGTCGTGGTAAAAATACCACGTTGGAATTTTGATAAATTTCAAGGTGCTGATCGGAGACTGGGATTGCAAATGAAATCGGTCGGTGAGGTGATGGGCATAGGAAGAAATTTCCAGGAAGCACTACAAAAGGCATGTCAGTCCCTGGAGATCAGAAGAAATGGATTAGGTGCTGATGGAAAGGAGTTGACCAAACAAGCGGACTTATTATACAGCCTTGAGCATCCTTCGTGGAATCGTCTTTTTCATATTTATGACGCCATGAAATTGGGCATCTCCATGAAAACCATCTTGAAGCTCACCAAAATTGATAAGTGGTTTTTGGATCAGATTGAAGAGCTTATCAATCTTGAAAAGGAAGTGGAAAAATATCAACTCGATAACATCCCTGCCTCGCTCATGCGAACGGCTAAAGAAAAAGGCTATGCCGATCGGCAGATAGCGCACCTACTCGATTGCCTTGAAAGTGAAGTGCACAAGAAACGAAGAGAAATGAATATCAATCGGGTGTATAAATTGGTGGACACCTGCGCGGCCGAATTTGAAGCCAAGACGCCCTACTATTATTCTTCCTTCGATAGCGAAAATGAGTCCGTTGTCACTAGCAAAAAGAAGGTGGTTGTTCTTGGTTCGGGACCGAACCGTATTGGACAAGGAATTGAGTTTGATTACTCCTGTGTCCACGGGGTTCTTGCCGCCAAAGAAAGTGGCTATGAAACGATCATGATTAATTGTAATCCGGAAACCGTTTCCACTGACTTTGATATTGCAGACAAACTTTACTTTGAACCTGTATTCTGGGAGCACATCTGGGATATTATTCAGCATGAAAAACCCGAAGGTGTGATCGTGCAGCTGGGCGGGCAGACCGCTTTGAAATTGGCGGAGAAACTTCATAAGTACGGGGTAAAGATCATGGGCACTTCGTTTGAAGCCCTTGACTTGGCGGAAGACCGTGGAAGTTTTTCTTCATTATTGAAAGACTTAACTATTCCTTATCCCCAATTCGGTGTCGCCACCAATGCCGACGAGGCCATCGAAGTGAGCAAGACGATTGGTTTCCCGTTACTGGTGAGACCTTCCTATGTTTTAGGCGGCCAGAGCATGAAAATTGTCATCAACGAAAAGGAGTTGGAGGATCATATCCTCGACATTTGGAAACACCTGCCTGATAACAAAGTCTTACTTGATCATTTTTTAGATGGCGCCATTGAAGCGGAGGCCGATGCCATTTGTGATGGAGAAGATACCTACATTATCGGCATTATGCAGCACATTGAGCCCGCTGGAATTCACTCGGGTGATAGCTATGCGGTGCTTCCACCTTACAATCTTGGTGATCTGGTGATTAAGCAAATTGAAAACTATACCAAGCGAATTGCCGTGGCATTGAAGACGGTGGGGTTGATCAATATCCAATTTGCCATTAAGAATGATAAAGTTTACATCATCGAAGCTAACCCTCGCGCCTCACGCACGGTGCCATTTATTTGCAAAGCCTATGATGAACCCTATGTTAACTACGCCACGAAAGTGATGTTGGGCGAAAAGAAGGTTAAAGACTTCAACTTTAAACCAACTAAGAAAGGGTACGCCATTAAGGTGCCGGTATTCTCCTTCAGTAAATTTCCAGAGGTAAATAAAGAACTTGGTCCTGAGATGAAGTCGACAGGCGAAGCCATTTACTTCATCGATGATCTCATGGATGATTACTTCATGAATATTTATTCCGAAAGGAACTTATACTTGAGTCGTTAATCGAATCGACACTCGTCATGACGGGTAATTGCAAGGTGAAGTTGGAGCCCTTTCCATAGGTTGTTTCAACGCTAATTGAGCCGTGAAGTTTTTCCACAGCTTCTTTTGCAATGTAAAGTCCTAATCCTGAACCCGAAGAATTGCTCCTGCCCCGATAGAACATTTCAAAAATTTTATCTTTATAGGCATCTGAAATGCCCTCGCCATTGTCGGCAATGCTGATTTGTACTTGATTATTTATCAGCAGCGAAGATACTTTAATTTCAGGCTTATGATCAGGATGACGCTTCTGGTATTTAATGGCATTGGACAATAAATTACTGAGCGCAACTTTGAGTAAAAATTTATCCGTTATCATGGTCAAGATTTTAAAATCAAAAATAAAATTGATCTGGGCAAAGTTGTCAAGGTATTGGAGGTTCTCATAGATATCACGCACCAGGGATTCAATGGCGACCGGTTCGATCTGTATCTCCTTTCTCACGGTGCGGGAATGATCAAGTACTTCTCCAACAAATCCTTCGAGCTTTTGCGCACTGGCCTCAATCTTACCTAAATATAATTCAGCTAAGGAAGGATCCTTGTCTAACCGACTCAAGGTCACTAATCCTTTTATTGATTTGAGAGGAGCACTGATATCATGCGAAACACTGTAAACAAATCGATCCAATTCGCTGTTGGTCCTGTTGAGCTGCTCGATAACACTTTCCAAATGTTTTTTTTGAACCGTGAGTTCGTTTTCTTTCGCCGTGAAATCGGAGACCACGCGCCCTATTAAAGCAGATACAAAAAACATCGCTGTCATGCCCAGGTGTGCGCTGAGCATCTGTGAAGGCTCTGCAGCAAAATTATTAGCGATCAAAATGATGGGAACAAGATAACTTAAACTGAACAACATGAAATTGACCAGTAAGGCGGTTTCAAACCCTCTTCGAAGAGCAACCATTGATGCACAAACTCCATATACGAACCAGTACCGGTAGAAGTCAATAAAAAAATTCAGGCCTACAAAAAAGAGTCCGAGCAATACCAAATCTCTCCACGTATGTTTTGAGGTGGTGATCAATTCTTTAGTAGAACGGCTAAGTTTTATTAATCCAGAATTTAAAGTAATCGGTTTTAGAAAATGTAATAAGGGCATGGCAAGGCAATAGGACGTAATAAAATCCGCAAGCCAAAGCAATAAAACCTTTGAAAGATCACCGTTGACAAAGGTGTAATGGTAGGTATAAAAGCAGTTCGCCAGGTCTGGCAAAGCAATCCCTAATAATGTAAATTTTGCAAATGCGGATGTAGAGGGGAATCCCTCTATTTCTGATTTAAATTTCTTTGCCAGTAGCCAGGAAAGAAGGGAGACCACAGGCTCATGCGTGGCGACGATAAGATGGTGAATCAAACCACCCGGTGAGTTCCACAAAAATAACGTGAGTAGTCCATTGAAATAGGTAAGGGGGAGTACTTTGGGTCCGAACCAATGGATCAAGACTATTCCCAGCGCCAATGGCAAATAGAGAAGTAAGGAGTTGTTAAAATTTCGGAGAAGAACGGAAATAACCGATCCTAATACCAAAACAACTGTTACCTGGAGCCAGGTAAGCCACGTCCATTTGGAATATGACCGAGGGAGTAATTT
>Ga0075019_10000152_pt1 | contig 39247 bp, 36 predicted proteins | sample ColStrG_CSR_2013_FD_71473 | JGI IMG/M metagenome (GOLD analysis project Ga0075019, IMG submission 71473) | Freshwater sediment microbial communities in response to fracking from Pennsylvania, USA - Cold Stream Run_MetaG_CSR_2013 | ecosystem: Environmental > Aquatic > Freshwater > Creek >...
GTCGCGACGGTGGCGGGGGAGGCGGCTATGGCCGCTTTGGTCCGCAACCTGCCGGCGGGCGCCTGCAGGTGGCGGTCTATCACACTGTCTATTTCAGCGATCGTCTGATTGTCCGGCCGGGCGGGCCGACCCTCGATCTTTTGAACGGCGCCGCGGGGTCGACTACGGGCGGGCAATACCGCAACGAGATCGAGGGGCAGCTGGGCGTCATGATGGCCGGTGTCGGTGCGCGGGCCAGCCTCGATTGGCGCGAGGGAACCACCGTTCAGGGCGCGCCGGGGCTATCCAGCGGTGATCTGAACTTTTCCAGCGTCACGCTGCTCAATCTGCGCCTCTTCGACAACCTCGGTCAGCAGCCCAAGGTTCTGAAGCGCTTCCCCTGGGCGCGCGGCGTGCGGATCACGATTGCGGTGAACAACCTGCTCGACGATCGGGTGCGCGTACGCGACGGCCTGGGCGCGACGCCGCTCAGCTATCAGCCCGGCTACATCGACCCGTCGGGCCGCACCATCCTGTTCAACATTCGCAAGCTGTTCTTCTGAGCGCGCTGAGGTCGCGGCCGAGGCGGTGATCACCCCTTCAGATGGGCGATATCGTTCAAGCTAAACAGATTTCGCTGACCCGTCCCCGCGCAGAGGTAGCGGTGGACCGAGGTATATTGCGGTTCGAAGAACAATTTGGGGGCTATGTCCAGGACGTATGACGTCCAGACGTTAATCACTCCCCCATGACAGAAGACCGCGACGCGGCGCCCTGGGTTATCCTTGATGATCCCCTCCAGGGTCTCCACCACCGTATCACGAAAAGATTCCAGCGACCCTGGGTCCCGGCCGTTGGCGACGAAGCGGGTCCAGGCCGCGTAGTCCTCGCGTTTCAGCTGTTCGAGGGGAACGTACGAGCCTGAGTTCCGATCGAACTCGACGATGCCCGATTGGGTGGTGATCGTCTTGCCGGCGGCGGCGGCGAAGGGTTCGGCGGTCTGGATCGCCCGTCGCATGGTGCTGGCGTAGACCGCGTGGATGGTTTCGCGCGCCAGGGCGGCGGCGACCTTGCGGGCCTGCTCGTGACCCTCGTCATCCAATGGCGGGTCGGACGTCTCCTGGCTGCGCACCGGCAGGCCATGTCGCACCAGGATCAATTCCATCGCGTTCCCCTCCAGATTGGTCTGGGCAGTCTCTTAGATTGTGGGCGGCGCTTGTGGGAACCGATTTCCTTTTGGGTGAGTTGGTGTGGCCACTCTTCACCAAAGAGACGCAGAGGCACGGAGGGGCGCGGAGGCCCTCGCTTGAATCCGCGCTCGCGGATTCGCGCGGTGAAGGCGGGACATTGCGCGCAGCGCGCGAAAGGCGCTCCCGGCGCATCGCCGGCCAAGCGCTTCCGCGAACCCCCGCGTCTCCGCGGTTAGGCGTTCTCGCCGTTACTCCCCAAGCTGGGCGTTCAGCTCGCCGATCCGCAGTTCGCCCTCGCGGGTCTGCCCGCCAATCGTGAGGAATTTCTTCATGTTGCGCTGACCGCTTTCGGTTCGGATCAACTGCTGGAAGAGGTAGCTTTCATCCAGCAGGCCATCGGCCAGCGGCTTGTCGGCCGAGCAGATCGATTCCTTGGCCAGGCGCACGGCCTCGACCGGGAAGCTGGCGATGCGCCGCGCCAGAGCGTCGACGAACGGGCCGATCTCGTCGGCGCCGAGCGCTCGGTTGAGATAGCCCCAGCGATCGGCCGTCTCAGCGTCCATGTCCACGCCGCCCAGGATGATTTCGATGGCGCGGTGGCGGCCGATCAGACGCGGCAGGCGCTGAGTGCCCGTCCCGCCGGGCAGGATGCCCAGCGGCACCTCCATCTGGTTGACGATGGTCTTGCCCTTGACGCCAAAGCGCATGTCGAAACTCATCGAGAGCTCGCTGCCGCCGCCGCCGACCCGGCCTTCGATCTGGGCGATGGTCACCTTGTCCATGGTGCGATAGCGCTCGCACATGGCGTGATAGGCATTGTCGCCGACCTTCTCCCGCGCGGCCGGTTGGTCGATCGGGAATTGTAAAATCGCGCCGACGTCGAAGTGCGCCAGGAAGAAATCCGGATTGGCGCTCTTCATCACGAAGACCAGGGCGTCCTTGTCGGCGGCCAGGTCCTCCGAGAGGCGCAGCAGCTCCGCGTAGAGCTCCAGGGTGATGATGTTGATCGGCGGCGCGTCGATCGTGGCGCGGACGATCTTGCCCTCCTTGGCGATGTGGATCAGGCGATAGTTGTCATAGGCCATGCGCGTCGTCTCCCGTCGGCGTTGGTGGGTTTACCCTTGCCGCGACTTTGCCTCGAAACCTCTGACGCGGCCAGTCCACGTTCGCCTTTTTCAGGTTCGCAAGCCATCGCCAAGATCGACGCTCTGCACTATCGGTCGGGGCAAGTCGGAAACGCCAGCCAACTGGGAGAGCGCATGAGCGGAGTGTTGTCGGGAATCCGCGTCCTGGATTTCGGTCGCTACATCGCCGGCCCCTATTGCGCGGCCCTGCTTGGTGATTTCGGCGCCGAGGTGATCCGGATCGAAAAGCGCAACGGCGGCGAGGACCGCTTCCAGGCGCCGGTGACGGACGCCGGCGAAGGCGCGCTCTATCAGCAGGTCAATCGCAACAAGCGCGGCCTGACCCTCGATCCTATGACGCCGGACGGCCGCGAGGTGGTGCGGCGTCTGGTGGCGACAGCGGACGTGGTGGTGGCCAATCTGCCGCCCAAGACCCTGGCGGCCATGGGCCTGGACTACGACACCCTAAAGCTCGCCAAGCCTGACATCATCCTGACCATGGTCACCGCCTACGGCCGAGGCGGACCTTATAGCGACCGGGTGGGATTCGACGGCATCGGCCAGGTGATGTCGGGCGCGGCCTATATGACCGCCGAGGACGAGCACTCGAAACCCTATCGTTTTCAGGGCGCCTGGGTCGATTTCGGCACGGCGCTGCACTGCGCCTACGGCACCGCGCTGGCGCTGATGGCCCGCGAGAAGACCGGCCAGGGTCAGGTGGTGGAAGGCGCGCTGTTGGCGACAGCCCTGACGGTGACCAATGCTTCCCTGATCGAACAGGCCCTGTTGAACATCAACCGGGTCCCCACCGGCAATCGCGGTCAGACCTCGGCGCCCGTCGATATCTTCCGCACCAAGGACGGCTGGATCCTGGCGCAGGTGGTGGGTCAGCCGCTCTTCAAGCGCTGGGCCGACCTGATGGGCGAGGACCACTGGCTGACCGATCCCCGCTTCAAGGACGACATCTCGCGGGGTGAAAACAGCATCGTCATCTCCGAGCGCATGGGCCGCTGGTGCGCCGAGCGGACCTCGAAAGAGGCGCTCGACATTCTCGGCAAGGCGCTGATCCCGGGCGGCGAGGTGCTGAAACCCCAACAGGTGCTCGACGATCCGCACGTCAACGCCATGAAGTTCTTCGAACCTGTCAGCTATCCCGGCGCGCCGAAGCCCGCCCCCGTGGCGCGCGTGGCGGTTGGTCTGTCAGGCACGCCGGCCGAGCTCCGCCACCGCGCCCCGACCCTGGGCGAGCACACCGACGAGATCCTCGCTGAACTCGGCTACGACGCCGGCGCCATCGCGGTGATGCGCGGTCGCGGGGTGATTTGAGGGGCGATCAGGCCGCCCAGCCCGCGTAGAAGAACCGCTCCTCGGCGATCTTGCCGTTCTTGATCGTGTAGAGGGCGATCTCATCCATGGTGTGGCGTTCGCCGGAGTCCTTGACGGTCACGTCCATCACGAACCGGACGGTGAACTGATCGCCGTTGATATAGGGGCCGTGGACTTCGGCGCCGTTGACGGTATGGGCGTTGGTCCACCATTCGCCCTTGGCGATGGCCGCCGCCTTGCCGTGACTGGCCGGGTCCATGCCCGCGGGGCCGCCGGCCTCGACGCTGACGACGTCGTCGGCCCAGTATTTCTGGCCCGGCGTGGCGAAATCGCCGGTCTTGCAGATCGCGACCAGGTCATGCGCAATTTCAGCTACGGTCATGATTCCCTCCTTGGGTGATTGAGCGCGGCGCCGGTAAGACGGCCCTTGGCGATCATGACCCCTGCCTGTGTCACCCCCGTGACCATGCGGCGATGGGGCGCGAATTGTGGGCGGTCCCACCAGGACGTGGGTTTGATCTGGAGATCGGCGGTATGGCGGACCAATCCGAGATGAATACAGAGGGCGCCGGAGGACGGGCGGTAAGGCCGTTTGGCGCCTGGGCCTCGCCCATATCGGCCGCGGCGCTGGCGCAGGGTGCGATCGGCGTCGCCGATCTTCGCGCCGTGGATGGGCGTGTCTATTGGCTGGAAAACCGGCCCGATGAAGGCGGGCGCCAGGTGGCGATGGTCTACGATGAAGGCGAGTGCCGCGAAATCACGCCCAAGGGATTCAACGTGCGCACGCGCGTCCACGAGTATGGCGGCGCGGCCTATGCGGTGGTCGGCGCCGCGCTCTATTTCGCCAACTTCGCCGACCAGCGCCTCCATGTTCAAATCAGTGGCGAGGCGCCGCGTCCCCTGACGCCAAAGGGATACCGCTACGCTGATTTCGTGGCGGCGCCAGGACGCGGCCTGATCGCGGTTCGCGAGGATCACACCGGCGAGGGCGAGCCCCGCAACGCCATCGTCGCGGTGTCCGGCAAGGCCGGCGACCCGGGGCGCGTCTTGTGGGGCGAGAGTGATCTCGTCGCCTATCCGCGCGTCAGTCCGGACGGGCGGCGCCTGGCGTGGATGGCCTGGAGCCATCCGAACATGCCCTGGGATGACACCAGCATCTTCACGGCGGACATCACCCACGATGGGTTGACGGATATTCGTCAGGTGGCCGGGGGACCGGGTGAATCGGTGATGGCCCCGAGCTGGGGACCGGACGGGACCCTGTATTTCATTTCAGATCTCAGCGGGTTCTGGAACCTCTATGGCGCCCGGGGCGCGCGGACCTGGGCGATCCTGGCCCGCAACGCGGAATTCGCCGGTCCCCTCTGGGGACTGGGGCAGTCGCCATACGCCGTCCTGGGCGATGGCCGGATCGCGGCGCGCTACGCGGACATGAACGGCGATCACCTCGTGATCATCGACCCCGCGCGCGCCGTCAGCCGCAAGATCGACTTCCCGTTCGAGTCTATCGGCGCGGTTCACGTGCTCGATGGCGAGACCTTGGTTCTGACCGCCGCTTCGGGCGTGCAAACCGCCGCGGTCGTCAGCGTCGACATCGACTCCGGCGAAACGCGTGTGATCCGCCGCCCATCGCCGGCGATGCTGGCGACGCAATACATCTCGCTGGCCAAGCGCGTTCATTTCCCGGGCGCCGGCAAACGGGAGACCCACGCCCTCTACTATCCCCCGACCAATGGCGATTTTGTCGCCCCCCAGGGCGAGCGGCCGCCGCTGATCGTCCAGGCGCACGGCGGACCTACCGGCCAGGCCTCGGCCGCGTTCAGTTTGGCGACGCAGTATTGGACCAGCCGAGGCTTCGCGGTTGTGGATGTGGATTATGGCGGCTCGTCGGGCTACGGTCGGGCCTACCGCCAACGGCTGAACGGCGAATGGGGCGTGGGGGATGTTGCCGACGTAATCGCCGCCGCCCGCCACCTCATCGCCCACGGCCTGGCCGATCCGGCGCGGATCGCGATTCACGGCGGTAGCGCGGGCGGGTTCACCGTGCTGGCGGCCCTCTCTCAAAGCGACGTCTTTAAGGCCGGCGCGAGCTTTTATGGCGTGGCCGATCTGGGGGCCCTGGCGCGGGATACGCACAAGTTCGAGAGCCGCTATCTGGATAACCTTGTCGGGCCCTACCCGGCTGACAAGGCGGTGTACGACGCCCGCTCGCCGCTTTCCCACCTGGAGGGTTTCCGCGCGCCGCTGATCATCTTCCAGGGCGCGGACGACCCGATCGTGCCGCCAAACCAGTCGCGCATGATCCGCGACGCCCTGCGCGCGCGCGGCCAGCCGGTCGCTTACATGGAATTCGAGGGCGAATCCCACGGCTTCCGGCGGTCGGAAACGCTGATCGCGTCAAAGCAGGCGGAACTCTATTTCTACGGTCGCGTATTCGGCTTCACGCCAGCCGATGAGCTGCCAGACGTCCCGATCGAAAATCTTTGACGCTCCCTCGGGCCTCAACGCGGAGGATCTCCGACATCGCCAGTGCCTGGTCCTGATCCGAGGACCAGAGAGGGATCCGCTTGGGCGACCCGACGCAGGTCGCCCTCGCGGATGGTCAGACCGAGGGCGTCGAAGCGCTCAAGCAAGGGGACGATGAACTTGCGGGTCGTCGCGAGCGCGGCGCGGGCTTCGCCTGTCGCGAACATCGAGCCATTAGGGAAGGCGGCGTTAAGGGTTGTAAACGCGGTCGCCAATGCGTCTCCATGATAAACGAGGGTCTGGCGCAGGCTGACGTTGCGCAGTTCGGTTGCGCGGCCGGACTCCACCAGCAGCCGCACCAGATCGGCGTCAGCGCCATCTGCGCCAGCCAGCTGGACGAGGTCGGGCGGCTGGACGCCGCCGTCCCGCAGCGCCGTCTCGATGGAACGCAGCCGCTCAAGGGCGTCGGACGACAAGGCGCGGAGCGGGTCGTGACCGGCCAGGGCGACCAGATTTCCGTCCAAACGGATATCCCCGGCCGTCGCCAGAGCGTGCTCGACATGGGCGATGAGATCGCGCGGGGCGACACGCGCGAGCGCGGCGCGGATGGCGCCGACGCTGATTGCGGCGCGCGCCGGGGCCTGGCCATGCGCCAGGGTCAGTTCGGCGATGTAGGCCTCGCGGGCGTGCGCGACAGCCTCGCTCCGCACGATCCGATCGGCGTCCAGATCCTGGAACCGGCTGGCCAGCGCCGTTCGAACCTCGGTCTCCGAGCGTCGCGCGAGGCGGGCGACCACCGTCATCGAGGCGAGGCCGGCCGAGCGCGCGGCCACCGCGTCGGCGATCCGGTCCAAGTCTCCGTCGATGACCGCCTCAAGCGCTTCGACCCGGCTTGCCGTCTTGCCTCGCACCGGCTCGGCCGTCGGATCGAGAACCAGGACCCCACCCACGGTTTCCGCGGGCGAAAGCCGGCGCAGCACCCCGCGCTGGCCGGCGAAGGCGACGACGGGCGCCGAAAATCGCAGCTGGGCCAGGGCGCTCCCGCCAGGCGCAATGGTCCTGGCGCCGATCAGGCGCACCGAAGCGACATCGCGGCGGGCGCCCCACATCAAGCGCATCTCATCCAGATGTTTCAACGGGCGCGGACAGTTGGCCGACAGGGCGAGCTGGACGTCGACCTGCCGGCCGGTGGGGAAGCCAGCCGACGCACATAAGACATCCCCCGCCTTGACCTCGCTCAGAGAGACGCCGCGCAGGCCGACCGCGACGCGCCCGCCGGGCTGGGCCGACACGACGGTCTGGCCGTGAACCTGAAGCGCCCTGAGGTCGACCCTGCGCTCGGAGGGTTGCAACACCGCCTCGGCCCCCGCCGTGAGGGGGCCGCCCAGCAGCGTGCCGGTGACGATGGTTCCCGCGCCCGGCAGCGTGAAGGCGCGATCGATCGGCAGGAAAGCGCCTGGCAGAGCCCGTAGACCTGGGCAGGTCCGACACAGCTCCCCGAGACGCGCGTGCAGCTGTTCGACGCCCCGGCCGGACGCCGCCGAGCAGAATATGATCGGAGCGTCGGCGAGGGCGGTGGCCGCGAGGCGGGCGCGGATTTCGCTCAGCACCGCGGCCTCGGCCCCGGCGGGCAAGAGGTCGGCCTTGGTGACAGCGACGATGCCGGCTTCGATCCCCAAGAGGCCGGCGATCTGCAGGTGTTCCCAGGTTTGTCGGCCGAACCGCTCGACGGCCGACACCACCAACAGCGCGGCCTGCGCGCCGCTGGCGCCGGCGACCATGGCGCGAATGAAATCCTCGTGACCTGGGGCGTCGATGAAATCGATGGAGCCCTCGCCGTAATCGCGCCAGGCGAAGCCGAGGGTTATCGACAGGCCGCGCTCGATCTCTTCCTGGAGCCGGTCGGTCTCGATCCCCGTGAGCGCCCGCGTCAGGGCTGTCTTGCCGTGATTGACGTGGCCGATCACGGCCACCGTCAGGTTGCGTTTCAGTGATCGAACCCCTGATTCCGCAATGGCGTCGGCACGACTCATTTCAGCATCCAAATTGGCCGCGCCGTCACCAAAATACGCCGTTGATCCGCCCGCGGCCGCTGCGCGTATCAACCGCGACGGGCCCACGGTGGCAAGGCCGGCTTGATTCCGGTAAGATCAGGCCGGCTGATGCGTGCGGTCGTGCGATCCTGGAGGCGCCATAATGAAGAGTTTCGCCGGAACGGCGCCGAAGCTGATCCCGGCCCTCGCCCTCGCCGCACTGCTGAGCGGATGCATCGATGACTTCATGGAGGGTCCGCATCGGCCTGTCGCCACCCAGGCCGCGCCGCCGCCCATGGCCCCGCCCCCGGCGCCGACCGAGACGATGGCGAGCCGCTATGGCGACTCCGACGACTATGTCTGCAACCACGGCGCGCCGGACGATCCCCGCACTGGCCAAGCGTGCGCTCATCTGCGCGGGGCGGACAGCCCGGCGGTGGCGCAACCGGCTGGCCCCGGGGTGGGCACCGGCCGATTCGGCGATTCCGACGACTACCTCTGTAACCACGGCGCGCCGGACGACCCGCGCACCGTGCAGGCCTGCGCGCGTCTGCGCGCGCCCAACCCATAAGGCAGCTGGGGGATCGGGCGATGAAGGCTTGGTTGATGGCTCTGGCGATGGCGGTTTCCGCACTTTGCGCGCCCATCGCCGCCCACGCCGACAACCAACGCCGTGTCGCCCTGGTCATCGCCAACGGCGACTACATACACGCCGGCTCGCTCAAGAACCCGGTCAGCGACGCGCGGCTGGTGTCCGGCGCCCTGAAAAGCGCGGGGTTCCAGATCGTCTCGGCTGACCCCAATCTTGGCATTGCCGGTTTTCGCGACGCGCTACGGCGGTTTCGGACCGACGCGGTCGGATCGCAGGTCGCGCTGATCTACTACGCCGGTCACGGCATCGAGGCGCGGGGCAAGAACTGGCTGATCCCCACCGACGCGACCCTGCAGCAAGACGCGGACCTTGATTATGAGGCGATCGATCTGGACCTGGTTCTCAGCGCCACCGAAGGCGCGGGCCTGCGGGTGGTGATCCTGGATGCGTGCCGCAACAATCCCTTCGGCCACGCCTGGAAACACGCCAACCGCGCGGCGGAAGCCGGCCTGGCGCAAGTCGACGTCGACGATGTTCTGGTGATCTACTCCGCCGGTCCGGGCCAAACGGCCATGGATGGCCGCGGCGACAACAGCCCGTTCGCCGAGGCTCTGGCAAAACGCCTGCCCCAGCCAGGATTGGCCATCCAACTCCTGGGCGGCATGGTCCGCGACGACGTTCTGCGCGCCACCGGCGAGAAGCAGCGACCCTATATCAGCGCCAGTATCACCGGCACGCCGTTCATGTTGATGCCGGGCGCGGGAGCGACCGTGGGGTCGGCCCCGGCGACCGCGCTGGCCAACGATCCGCGCGCGGTGGAAATGATGTTCTGGCAGAGCGCCGCCGAAAGCAATGACGCGGGCCAGCTCAACGCCTATCTGCGCCGCTATCCGAATGGCAATTTCGCGGAGTTGGCCAAGGCGAGGATCGTGGCCCTGAACAGGGAGGCGCGCGAAGACATGACCGCGCGTTCGCCCACCGTATCGTCGGCGCCGTCGGACCCGCGGGCCGTCGAAATGGCCATGTGGAACAGCGTTTCGGCCAGCAACGACGCCGCCCAGCTTAACGCCTATCTGAATGAATACCCCAAAGGCAGCTTCGCTGCGGTCGCGCGGGCGAAGGTCGAGGCCTTGAAGCGCGCCGCCCCGCCGCCGATCAACGCCGCCTCGGCCTCGCCCGCCACGGCGACGCCACGCTGGACGCCCAGTCCTTACATCGCCGATGGGCAGGGCGGCGGCCGCATGGGGGGATCGGACGACTATGTCTGCAACCACGGCGCTCCGGACGACCCGCGAACGGTTCAGGCCTGCGCCCGCCTGCGGGGCACGCCTGAAACGCAGGGCGAGCCGCAGTAGGGCCTACAGGTCGGGCCGGATGATGGTTTTGCCGACGACACGCCTGTCGGTCAGGGTGTCGAACGCGTCGCGCCAGGACGCCAGCGGGAACTCGGCGAACACGCGGGGACGGATACGGCCCTCGTCGGCGAGGCGCCAGATCGCCTGCAAATTCTCGGCGCCCCGATCAGGGAACTTGCGGCCATATTCCCCGGCCCGGACGCCAACGACCGAGAAGCCTTTGATCAGTGGCATGTTCACGGTCACGCTGGGAATGCGGCCCGAGGTAAAGCCCACCACCAAAAGGCGGCCATCGAAGGCGATACAACGGGTGCTCTCGTCAAAGATGTCGCCGCCGACGGGATCATAAATCACGTCCGCGCCGCGCCCGCCGGTGATCTCCTTGACCTTTTCCCGGAAACCACCGGTGACGTTGATGCAGGCGTCCGGCGCGTACTCTTCGGCGATGACCTTCAACTTCTCGTTCGACGCCGAGGCCGCGATAACGCGGCAACCCAGCACCTTGGCCAGATCGACACAGGCCAGTCCGACGCCGCCGGCGGCCCCATGAACCAGAACCCACTCGCCGGCCTCTACCTTGGCCCGCCGGACCAAGGCGACATAGGCCGTAAGGTAGGCGCTGTTCAGGGCCGCGGCGCGTGAGAAGGACAGGCTCTTGGGAACGGGCCTCAGGCCCGAAGCGGCGGCCACCGCGAACTCGCAGGCGCCGCCGATGCGGCCGCCGCCCATGACCGCGTCGCCGACCGCGAAGCGGGTTACACCCTCTCCTATCAGGTCAACCTCTCCCGACATCTCGTTACAGGAGACGAACGGCAGTTCCGGTTTGTGCTGGTACTCCCCCCGGGTCATCAACAGGTCCGGGAAGTTGACACCCACGGCCCGCACCTTGAGTCGCACCTCGCCAGGACCTGGCTCTGGTGTTGGGATTTCCCTCACGGCGCAGCCGGCGTAGTTCGCCGCCAAGCGGTCGACAATCAGGGCTCGCACCGGTTTTCAGCCTTTCATTCGAGGCAGGTTTGGCACGCCGCCCATGATGAGGTTCACCACGAAGTCGGTGGCCGCCCCGGTGTCGAGAGGCGTTCGCTCGACCATGCGGTCGCCAATCTCCCGCGCTACGGCGATGCAGCTGGCGGCCAGAAACTCAATATCCACCCCGCCCGACAGGTCACGCGCCATCACATCGGCGAACACCCTGCGCACCTCGTCGAACACCGCCAGAATCTCTGGCGTGCCGCGCGCCTGGGACAGCATTCCAGCATCCTTGGATTTCGCGAGCCACGCCGCGTGCTCGCCGGCGACGAAATCGAAATAGGCGCCTACAGCCGCGCGCAGATAGGATTCGAAATCACGCGCCTTGGCGGATTGCGCCTCGAGTATGGGCCTAAAGCGCCGCGCGCCGTCGTCGGCCAGCGCTTCGAACACTTCCTCCTTGGAGCGGTAGTAGTTGTAGAAGGCGCCAACCGACAGGCCGGACCGGCGCACGATGTCGCGCACGGTCGCGGCTTCAAAGCCGATCTCGCCGAACACCTCGCGCGCGGCGTCCAGGATCGCCAGCCGATTGGCGAGCTTGGTCTGCTCGCGCTTGCTCGCAAAGAGATATTCGACGTTTGCCATCTCAGGCTGACATCTCCCAAAACCGGCGGCCGACGCAAGCCCCACCCGGATTTCAGATCGATCGCAGGATTTCGTCCAAAGCCATCGCGGCGACCGGTGCGCGCGATTTCCCCGCGTTTATGAAAAAGGCGAACACCTCTCCGCTGGCGCGCTCGTCGGCAATGCGCCGAAGGCGCCCGGCCCAGGTCTTCAGGTCGACCCTCGGATAGCCGACCGGCTCATCGTCCGACCCCCGCATCAACCGCACATAGGCGAAATCCGCGGTTTGCGCCTCTATCAACGGCGCCGTGGGATGGTCGGCGATGCAAATGGCAACGCCGCGATCTGCACACATGTTTACGAAGGCGGGATCGTCGAAACTGGGGTGTCGGACCTCCACGCTATGGCGCAGCGCGACTCCTTCGCGCCGCGTGGGCAGCAGGCCGAGGAAGGTCTCGAAATCGGTGGGATCGAAAATCTTCGTGGGCATGAACTGCCATAGGATCGGGCCCAATTTCGCGCCAAGCGCGGTGGGTCCGGACTCGAAAAAACGCTCGATCCAGGGTCCGACGTCGGCGAGGACCTTGCGGTTGGTGCACAGCCGTGAGGCCTTCACCGTGAAGACAAAATCATCGGGCGTCTGGGACGCCCACCTCGAAAACACGTCCGGCGACTGGAAAGATTGATAGGTCGAATTGATCTCGATGACGCCCAAGGCCCGGCTCGCGAAGGCCAGTTCGTCCGCCTGACGCAGGCCGTGGGGATAGAACGCGCCGCGCCAAGGGGGATAAACCCAGCCGCCGATTCCTGCTCGAATTTGCGCCATCGTCGATGATTTCTCACGCCACCCACGGGCATGAACAAACTTTAACCGAATCGAGTCATCGCCAAAACGCCTTTCAGACGTTATGTCTAAACAGTGTTAAGCTAGCCGCCTTCCCGGGGGATTTCATCAGTTTGTCGTATCGCGTCGGTCGCGTAGCGTTTTTGATCGCCCCCTTGGTCGTGCTCGGGTCCAGCGTCACCGCGTCCGCTCGCGAAGTCGTGCGCCCACCCGAAAAGCTGGTTCCCGCGACCTATGAAGCGCCGCCCTCGGGCGCCGCGGGCGTGGATCTGGATCGCTGGTGGCGGCTCTTCAAGGACCCCGCCCTCGACGCCCTCGAAGACGAAGCGGCTCGCAATGCGCCCGACGCGCTGACAGCGGCGGCCAGGGTCATGGAAGCTCGCGCGAACCTTTCCAGCCAGATCGCGCAAACGCTGCCCACCGGTAAGATCACCGGCAACGCCAGCCGGCAAAAGCAGGACAACATTGGCGCCCGCAGCAATTCGCTGCTGCCCATCGGCGGGGTGTACGAGGCGGAAAACGCCACGTTCAGCCCATCCTGGGAGATCGACCTGTTCGGCCGCCTGGCGGCGGCGCGCAAGGTCGCCAACGCCGCCCAAGCGCAGACCCGATTCAACGTCGAAGGCGCCCGGGCGAGTCTCGCGGCCAGCGTCGCCGACAGTTACTTTCAGGTCGCCGGTCTCGTCATCCAGGTCGAGGACGCCAAGGAAACGGCGCGAATTGATCTGGGACTTGAGCGGGTCGCGCGCGACAAAGCCGATCTGGGCCTGGGCGCGCGCTCGGACGCCGATCAGGTAGCCGGTCAGCGCGCGCAGGCAGAGGCTCAGGTCGAAGAACTTCAGGCCCAGTTGCACGCCGCGCGGCGCAATCTCCTGATTCTGATAGGTCGCGGCGCGGCGCCGACTGGCGATCTGCATACCGCGCCCGAGCTGGGTGAGGCGCCCTTGGCGCCGAACGTTTTGCCTGGCGATCTCCTCGTCCGCCGCCCGGACGTACGCGAAGCGGAGGCGCGCCTGCGGGCTCAGATCGGAACGGGCACGATCCGCCACCTGGCGATCTATCCGACCTTCACCTTTCTGCCTCAACTGGGCCTGACCCGCACGGTGCAACCCAGCGTCGGGTTCAATCCGGCGACCCAGGCGCTGTTTCCCATCTCCCAGACGACAAGCCTCGGCTTCTGGACCTGGGGCGGCAGCGTGACCGTGCCTTTGTTTGATATTCCCCGCCTGCTCTTTGACGCGAAGGCGGAAGACGCCCGCACCCGCCAAGCCGCGATCGCATATGAAAAGACCGTGCAAACGGCCTACGGCGAAGCCGAGAACGCGCTTAACACCCTGGCCGCCGGCAAGCGCGCGACCGCAATCCTGACGATCGGCGAATCGCAGGCCAAGAGCGCCTCCGACGCGGCCAACACCCGCTACGCCATGGGTCTCGACGATCTGACGTCGGCGCTTTCGGCTGAGCAATCCTGGCGCGCCACCCACGCGGCGCTGACGGGGGAGCGCGTCCAGACTCTGCGTCAGGCCGTCGCGGTCTATAAGGCCCTGGGCGGGGGCTGGTCGCCGACGCCGCGCTCCAAGACATCATGAGACGATTAAGTATGTCAGTTCGTACAACGACAATGGCGGTCCTGTTGACCTCGGCGGCGCTGGGGAGCCTGAGCGGCTGCGCCAAGCCCAAGGCCGCGGAAACCGCCCGCGAGCAGGCGCGCTCGGTCAGCGTCGCCACGGTTCAGGCGCGGGAGATTCAAGGCGGCGTCGTTGCGTCGGGCACCCTGATCCCCCGGGAGGACACCGCGATCTTTCCGCAGCTGAATGGCTATCGCGTCATCAGCGTTCTGGTCGACGAGGGATCGCGGGTCAGCGCCGGACAGCCGCTGGCGCGCATGGATGACACCCTGCTGCGCGCCCAACTGGCGCAGCAAACGGCGCTGCTCAATCAACAATCGGTGGCGGCGGAACGCGCCGACGCCGAGGCGGGCCGGGTCAAAGGCCTGGATGCAAAGGGCATTCTCTCCCAGGAACAAATCGATTCCCGCCGGTTCGCGGCCGTGGCCGCGCATGCGCAGGCCCGCGCACAGGCGGCGGCGGTCAATGATGTAAAGACCCGCACGGCCCTGCTGACCGTGCGGGCGCCCTATGGCGGCCTGGTGATCGAGCGCAACGTTCGGCCGGGCGACATGAGCGCCGGAACCAATCCCTGGTTCCGGATCGCCAAGGATGGCCTGATCGAACTGGCCGCCGATGTCGGCGAGGACTCGCTGGACAAGATCAGGCCTGGGGCCGCGGTCGATGTCACCCTGGCCGATGGCGAAAAGGTATCCGGGACGGTCCGTCTGGTAAGCCCTCGGGTCGACGCCACGTCCAAGCTCGGCCGCGTGAAGGTGAGCCTGCCCGTGCGGCCTGATATTCGCGCTGGCGGTTTCGCCACCGCCTCGTTCCTCGGCCTGACACGCTCCGCCCTGGCCGTGCCGGAGACCGCCGTGCGCTATGACGCCAATGGCGCGGCGGTTCTGGTTGTGAGTTCCGACAACAGGCTGGCGCGGGTGCCGGTCACCACCGGCGTTCGCGGCGGCGGCTTTGTCGAGCTGCTCACAGGCCCCCGTGCGGGATCACAAGTTGTTGCAAAGGCCGGTGCGATGTTGACTCCGGGTGACGCGGTCAAGCCGGTAAGCGGGTCATGAAGGACGATACTCGACCAGAGGACGCCAGCGAGGCGCCCAGGCCGCCTGGCGGCTTACGTATCTCCGCTTGGGGTATCACACACCCGATTCCGGTGGCGCTGCTGTTCATTGTCGCGGTGTTGGCGGGCTTGATCAGCTACCTGCAGCTGCCGATCAAGAACTTCCCCAATATCGAGTTTCCGCTGGTGGCGGTCGATGTCACCCGCGCCGCGGCCGCGCCAGGAGATCTGGAAACGCAAATCACCCGCCCCGTGGAAAACGCCATGGCGGGTCTCACCAATGTGGAAAGCATCTCCTCGGTGGTCACCGAGGGCGAATCGATCACCGACATCCAGTTCACGCTGGGCACCGACCTGCAGAAGGCGACGGACGACGTGCGAACGCGCATGGACCAGATCCGCAACCAACTGCCCAACGATATCGATCCGCCGCGCGTTCAGCGAATCGAGGCCGGCAACCAACCCATCGCCGAGTACGCCGTATCGGCGACCGACGTGTCGGAGACCGATCTCTCCTGGTTGATCGACAACACGATCGCCCGCTCGCTTCAGGCGGTCGACGGCGTTGCGCAGGTGTATCGGCTTGGTGGCGTCGATCGCGAGATCAATGTCATTGTCGACCCGGCCCGTCTGGCCGAACATGGGATCACCGCGGCGCAGGTCAATCAGGCGCTGGCCCTATCCAACGTCGATGTGCCGGGCGGCCGTGTGACCCTCGGCGGCCGCGAGGAGACGTTGCGGGTGCTCGGCGCCGCGCCCAATGTCGCGGCCATTCGCAATCTGGCGATTCCGGGCGGCGGCGGGCGGATCGTGCGCCTGTCGGACGTGGCCGACGTGGGCGATGGGGCGTCGGAGCCCCGCACCTTCGCGCTTCTGAACGGCCGGCCCGTGGTTGGCTTCCAGGTGATGAAGCTGAAGGACTCCAGTGAGGTCTCGACCGAGGACGGCGTGGACGCCGCCATCAAGGTGCTGGAAGCACAGCATCCCAACATCAAGATTCACAAGATCATTTCACTCGTCGACCGCACCCGGGACGGCTTCTCGGCCACGGCCCACACACTGCTTGAGGGCATGTTGTTGGCGGCGCTGGTGGTCTGGCTCTTCCTGCGGGATTGGCGCGCCACCCTGATCACCGCCGTGGCCATGCCCGTGTCGCTGATCCCCACCTTCGCCTTCATGCGCATGGCTGGGTTCAGCCTGAATATGGTCACCTTGCTTGGCCTCACGCTGGTGATCGGCATTCTCGTCGACGACGCCATCGTCGAGATCGAGAACATCGAAAAACGGGTGTACACCGGCACCCGGCCGTACTTCGCCGCTCTGTGGGGCGCCGATCAGATTGGCCTGGCGGTGGTCGCGACCACCTTCGCCATCATCGCGGTGTTCTTCCCCGTGGCCTTCATGCCTGGGATACCGGGCCAGTTTTTCAAGGAATTCGGCATCACGGTATCCGTGGCCGTGTTGTTTTCTCTTGTTGTCGCGCGACTCCTTACGCCGCTCATGGCGGCCTACTTCCTGGCCCCCAAGATCGCCAGACCGCGCCCACCGCTCCCTCGCTTCTACACATTGGCCCTGGAGTGGTCGCTGGACCACAAACTCGCCGCCAGCCTCATCGGCGTTGGCCTCTTCGTCTTGACGGTGATCGCGGGCGGAGCACTGAAGTCGGACCTGCAACCCAGCGGCAATCCCAACTTCTTCTACGTCAATGTACAGACGCCGCCCGGCTCGACCCTGGAGGACTCACGGGTCGTCGTCGAGAAACTGACAGCGCTGCTGCAGAAGCAACCCGAGACCCAGGCCACCTACGCGCAAGTGGGCCTCGCAAACACCAGCGGCGGACCCGGCGGACAGCTCATCCGTAACGACGGCCCCGGCCAAGGCGCGGTGGCGGCGATTCTCAAGCCGGACCGGACCGCGACCGTCGAGCAGATGAAGACGCGCCTGCGCCAGGCGTTGCGGGATATTCCGGACGCGCGGCTGACGTTCGACTCGTCGGATTTCGGCTCCTCCAGCGTATCGACGGTGCTGACCAGCGAAACCGGCGAAGGGCTCGACGCCACCGGCGAGGAATTGGAACGCGAGATGCGCGGCGTCCCAGGTTTGACCGATCCGAGGCCGGTGACGCCCCCCAACGGAGCCGAACTGGTTGTTCGGCCCCGGTCCGATGACGCGGCGCGTCTAGGGGTTTCCGCGGCGGCCATCGCCAATGTGGCGCGGATCGCCACGCTCGGCGATATCGACTCCAACGTCGCCAAGTTCGACGAAGGCGAACGCCGCATACCCATCCGCGTGCGTCTACCCGCCGCTGACCGCACTGATCTGGCCGTAATCCGCGATCTTCGCGTCCCCACCGTAAGTGGCGGGTTCACGACCCTTGGCGCCGTGGCTGACGTCTACTTCCGCGAAGGCGCCGCCCAGATCAGCCGCTTCGATCGCAAGCGAAATCTGACGATAACGGCCGACACGAGCGGCGACATCGGCATCGGCGACGCGCAGAAGATGGTCAACGCCCTGCCGATTCTGAAACACCTGCCACCGAACATCGGCACCGCGTCGCAAGGTCAGGAAAAGGCTCAAAAGGAGCTCTTCACCGGTTTCTTCGTTGCGATGGGTTCGGCCCTGTTCCTCGTCTACGCGGTCATGGTCTTGTTGTTCCACAGCTTCTTCAAGCCGTTTATCATTCTATCGGCGCTGCCGACGGCGATTGGCGGCGGCATTCTGGCGCTGTTGATAACTGATCAGGCGCTCTCGATCCCATCGCTGATCGGCTTTCTGATGCTTATGGGACTGGCGTCAAAGAACTCCATTCTCCTGGTCGAATACGCCATTGAGCGGGAACGGGATGGGGCCACGCGACGGGACGCCTTGCTCGAAGCCTGCCGCGAGCGGGCCCGACCGATCGTCATGACCTCGCTGGCGATGATGGCCGGCATGCTGCCTACCGCCCTGACGCTGGGCAAAGGCTCCGAGTTCCGCCAGCCCATGGCGATCGGCGTTATCGGCGGCCTGATCACCTCGACCGCGCTCTCGCTGGTGCTCGTGCCGGCGGTGTACGAGATCGTCGACAGCATAGAAAAGTGGATCTCGCCGATCTTTGGACGGATCGTCACGCCGCGAGATCATCCGACGCCGACGACGAAGCCCTCGGAACACGCGTTGGTCGACTGATCCCGCTTCCTCAGCCGGGACCCACGCCAGCCTTGATCCGGGCTTCCATTTCCTCAAGGCCGCGGCGGGCCAGCCCGTCGGCGCGTTCGTTCATTTCGTGGCCGGCGTGGCCCTTGACCCAGCGCCAGTCGACTTCGTGACGCTCACGCGCCGAGTCGAGGCGGCGCCACAGGTCCTCGTTCTTCACCGCGCCCTTGGACATTGTGCGCCACCCCCTGGCCTTCCACAGCTGCAGCCACTGGGTGATGCCATTGCGCAGGTATTGGCTGTCGGTGTGTAGCTCTACGCGACAGCCGCGCTTGAGAGCCTCCAGCGCCTCGATCGCCGCGGTCATCTCCATGCGATTGTTGGTCGTCGCGGCCTCGCCGCCCCAGATCTCCCGCTCGTTCGCGCCGAACGTAAGTATGGCGCCCCATCCGCCGGCGCCCGGGTTTCCCCGACACGCGCCGTCCGTGAAGATAACGACCTCCGGGTCGGTCGTACTCACGTCCCGAAACCTGGCAAACCAGCGCGGTGCACGGCCAGCTTCCGCTCATACTCCAACGGGTCTTTTGGCCGCACGAGCGAACCCGGTGGCGTCGCGCGCCAGTCGTGCAGACGGGTCAGGAAGAATCTCAGCGCAGCGCCATGCGCCAATATGGGAAGTGCGGCGCGCTCGGCGGCGGAAAGCGTGCGACGACGCCCATAACCGTCCAGAAAAGCGCGGGCGCTGGTCAGGTTGAAACTCCCGTCGGCCTCGAAACACCAGGCGTTGACGGCGACGGCCACGTCGTAGGCGAGCATGTCCCAGGCCGCGAAATAGAAGTCGATCGCCCCGGCGAACCGCCCGTCGATGAAAAAGACATTGTCCGGAAAGAAATCCGCGTGAACGACTCCCTGCGGCAAATCATCGGGCCACCCCGATTGCAGAAGGGCGATGTCCGCTTTGATTGTCGTCGCCAGTCCGGGTTTCAACGCGTCAGCCTCAGCGCTCAAAGGCGCGAAGTAGGACGCCCAGGCCGTCTGCCCCAAGGTGTTAACGCGCCGCATCGCAAATCCGGTGGCGGCTTGATGCAGCCATCCAAGTCCCTCGCCGGCTTCGCGGCAATGGGCGACGGTCGGCCGGCGAGTCGAAAGGCCCGGCAGGAACGCCACAAGCGCGGCGGGTTTGTCCCGAATGGACTTCAGGATCGCCCCGTCTCGATCCGGAATCGGCGCGGCCGTTGGATAGCCATGGGCCGCGAGCCACTGCATCAGGCCCAGAAAGAACGGCAGATCCGTCGCGTTCACCCTGCGCTCGTACACCGTAAGAAAATACCGCCCGCGGTCGGTTTCGACCATGAAGTTCGAGTTCTCGACGCCCTCGGCGACGCCCTTGAACGACAAGGGGGCGCCGACGTCATAGTCGGCGAGGAAGCCCGCCAGTTCCGCGTCGGTGATATCGGTGTAGACCGCCATGGCCCCTGATCCGCGAGCCGAGGCTTGCCGTCAAGCGCCCCAAGGCTTGCCGTGCTATCGTTGCGGCGCCCCGGATATGTCGCTATCAGGCGCGCATATAGACCGTTCAGGCCGCGCGGCGGCCGATCCCCTCACGGACCCTTTCATGGCTCGCCTTCGCACTTTGCTGTTTTACGCCTGCGCCAGTCTGTCTCTTGTCGCGAGCCATCCGGCGCTTGCCCAGCATGGCGGCGGCGGCGGCGGCCGCGGCGGCGGTGGCGACCAATCGGACGATGACGAAGCCAAGAAGAAGAAGCGCGATCAGGAATTTGGCAACCTCACCAATCCTCTGCCGGAACTCAAAAACGCCGGCCCCTGTCCTTATGTGAAGGTCCTCTACGACGCAGCGCGCTATGTCGACTTCAAGGACAACGTCGAGAGCTCGTCGGCTGTGACCTATTCGGGGGAGATCCAGACGCTATCGTCGATGTGCGAGTACAAGACGGCCGAGCCGATCACGGTGAAGGCGCGGGTCCTGTTCGAACTCGGGCGTGGGCCAAGGGCGGAGGGTCGGCGCAAGACCTACCGCTATTGGGTCGCGGTTACCGATCGAAACCACGCGGTTCTGGATAAGCAAACCTTTGACCTGCCGATAGAATTTCCAGGGGGAAGTGATCGCGTCTATGCGACCGAGACGCTCAACGACATTGTTATCCCGCGAAAGGACGCGCAAGTCAGCGGCGCTAACTTCGAGGTCCTCATCGGCTTCGAGGTGACCCCCGCGATGGCCGCGTTCAACCACGAGGGCAAGCGTTTTCACGCCAACGCCGGTCAGACCCCGCCCAACACGCAGCCATGACCGATCTACGAGCCGGGTTGAGCGAGGCGGCGGGCGCCGCCTTCGCGGCGCTTGGCCTTCCGCCCGGCTTCGGTCGCGTGAAGGACTCGGACCGACCTGATCTGGCCGACTTCCAGTGCAACGGGGCCCTCGCGGCGGCCAAGGCGGCCGGGCGCAACCCGCGCGAAATTGCGCAATCGGTGGCGGAGCATCTGCGAGCCAACCCGGCGGTGGGCGGCGTGGAAGTGGCCGGCCCAGGCTTCATCAATCTCAAGGTCAGCCTGGCCGCGCTGTCGGCCCGGGCCGACGCCTTGGCGGCGGATGACCGCACCGGAGCGATGACGGTCGATCGGCGTCGCCGCGTGTTGGTCGACTACGGCGGGCCCAACGTCGCCAAGGAGATGCATGTCGGCCACCTGCGCGCCTCGATCATCGGCGAGGCCGTGAAACGAATTTTCCGCTTTAGGGGCGATGAGACGGTCGGCGACGCGCACTTCGGCGACTGGGGCTTTCAGATGGGTTTGCTGATCACCGCCTGCGCCGACGAGGCGCCCGATATCGCCGCCCTGCTCGCGAGGCTGCAGACCCGTCCGGCGGACTTCAGTGACGCGGATGAAACGGCCGCCCGAAGCCGTTTCGCCGCGAACATCGCGCTCGACGATCTGGATCGGCTCTATCCGGCCGCCGCGGCGCGGGCCAAGAGCGATCCGGCCTATCGGGATCGCGCCCGCCGAGCGACCGCCGAGCTGCAGGGGGGGCGCTACGGCTATCGTCTCCTCTGGAAACACTTTGCCGAGGTGACGCGGGTCGCCCTTGAACGTGATTTCCATGCCCTCGGCGTGGACTTCGATCTGTGGCGGGGCGAGAGCGACGTCGACCCCTTGATCGAGCCGATGGTGGCCGAGCTCGACGCCAAGGGCCTGTTGATCACCGACCAGGGCGCGCGGATCATCCGCGTGGCGCGCGATGACGACAAGCGCGAGGTGCCGCCTCTCCTCGTGGTGTCCTCGGAGGGGTCGGCCATGTATGGCACCACCGATCTGGCGACCGTCCTCGACCGCAAGCGTTTTTTCGATCCCGACCTCGTGCTCTACGTCGTCGACCAGCGGCAGGCCGACCATTTCGAGACCGTCTTCCGCGCGGCCTATCTCGCCGGTTATGCGGCGCCTGGCGCGCTCGAGCATATCGGTTTTGGCACCATGAACGGCGCCGACGGCAAGCCGTTCAAGACCCGCGCCGGCGGGGTGCTGAAACTTCGCGACCTGATCGAGATGGCCGTCGGCAAGGCGAGAGAGCGTTTGCACGAGGCCGGACTGGGCGCCGAGCTCGACACGGAGGCGTTCGAAGCGACCGCTTTGAAGGTGGCCGTCGCCGCATTGAAGTACGCCGACCTCATGAACTTCCGCGGCACATCCTATGTGTTCGACCTGGATCGCTTTTCCAGCTTCGAGGGCAAGACCGGTCCCTATCTGCTCTATCAGGCCGTTCGGGTGAAATCGGTGCTGCGCAAGGCGGCGGCCGAAAACCTCCTTGGCGGTCCGATCGCCGTGGAAGCGCCGGCCGAACGCGATCTCGTCCTCGTTCTGGACGCCTTCGATCACGCCGTGACGGAGGCCTATGACAAGCGCGCCCCCAATTTGCTGGCCGAGCATGCCTTCCGTCTCGCCCAGGCCTTCGCCAAGTTCTACGCCGCCTGCCCGATCCTGAGCGCTGAAAAAGACGTGCGTGGGTCCCGCCTGTCGCTGGCCGCGCTGACTCTCAAGCAACTTGAATTGGCGCTCGACCTGCTGGGTATTGCGATCCCGGACCGGATGTAGCCGCCTTAGGCTGTCACCCCGTTTTCCACCCGCGTCATCCAGTAGTCCGCGTCAAAGGTGGGATCGTCGGTGAGATAGCGCCACAGCTTGATTCGGTTGAGGAATTCCAGGCGACCGGTGTCCTGCTCGAACCAGGGTTCGGGCCGCATGAGGATGGCCGCGACGGTATCCTGCGGCGGGGTTCGCTTGAGGTAGAAGATCGGCCGTTGCGATTCGGCGCGCGGGTGATGACGCGCCGCCCATTGTCGTTTCTGCGAGCCGCTCGCCCGCATGCGGATCTTGAACATCGCCCGGGTCCGGTCCGACCGGTTGACGCCACCGCCATGCCAGATGCCATGATGCAGGAAGAGCAAGGCGCCAGCCTCGCACACCATGTGCTGTTGGCCGCGAATGTTCTGATATCGGCCAAGCGCAACTTCACTGACTTTGCGCAGGTGCGTTCCAGGAATGAACCGAGTGCCGCCCATCTCCCGCGTCACCGCGTGCGGATAGTACATGACCTGCACGTCGAACGAGAGGCGCGGGTCGATGGTCGAATCCTGGTGGGTATGCTGCGAGACGTTCTCGCCGCCCTGCGCTTCGTGGTAGCGGGTCGGAAAGGTCACGTGCAGGAAGTGGTGGTCAAAGATCGGATCCTCGCCGAGCAGACTGCGCAGCGCCCCCCGCACCAACGGCAAACCCAGCAGCCGCTCGACCGCCCCGCCTCGCGGATAGGCCTCATATAACGCCGTCCCTGGCGCGATTTCGGGTATGGCGTTCTTCGCCAGGAACTCGCCGTAGGCCGAATAGAGCTTTCGCCCCGCCGTCGCCTCCGGCGGCTCTCCCGCCTCGGTCATGAACTGGGCGTTGATATCCTCAGGCACGGCCGCGTCGAAGCGCAGGAAGCCGCGGGCGACGAAACTGGCCATCTGCTCGTCGCTGAGAAGTGGGAGTTCTTGATCGGTCACGTCTCGATCCATTGTTCAAAGAAAAATTCGTATTTGAGATAGGCCAGGTCGAATTCCTCGCCGCGGGCGTGCGGCAGCAATTGCGAGGCCTGGATCAGCCGCCATCCGTCTCTCAGCGCGTCGAGGCCGCTGGCGTAGGGCGGGTCGTCGGAGTCCCCGGACATGTGACGCGTCGCGCCGGCGCCATTGTATCTCGCCCAGCCGATGACGGGCGAATCGAGCGCCGAATTGGCCAGATAGAGCACCAGCACATTCTGTCGGCCTTGACCCATGGGCGACCCGTCCCTCGCGCGCCTTCGACGATCGGGCGCGAGCGCAAATGACCACAAGCTGTGCATAAGGTCCACGTGGTCGCCGCCTGAGTCGCGACCGTCTTGACTTGGGCCAAGGTCTCCCGCACGAAAAAGCCACCCTCGCGGGAGATACCGGGCGCTTGCGCGTTCCGGAGCCGAAGGCGCAACCGCCCCGGAATCGCTCAGGCAAACGGACCGCGAGAGGGCGATGAACGCTGGAAAGAGCGGGTTGGGACCCATTCGTCCCGACCGGTTCGCCGAAGGAGCAAGGGCTCGCCCCGTTGGCGGCGCCTGAAATCTCTCAGGCTCAAGGGACAGCGGGGGCATGACTGCGCAACGCGGACTTTCCGCCGATCGTCTCATGCCCGGAGCCCTGGCCAGCCGTGACCGCCGAATCCCTCAAGACGACCCCGCTCCACGCACAGCACGTGGCCGCCGGCGCCCGGATGACCGCATTCGCTGGGTACGACATGCCGGTGCAGTACCCGATGGGCATTCTCAAGGAACACCTGTGGACCCGGGAACACGCCGGTCTGTTCGACGTCTCGCACATGGGCCCGGCCAAGGTGTCGCTGATCCGGCTGTCGGGCGACGGCGACGCGGACCACAAGGCCATCGCGCGTCTGATTGAGCCCTTGGTGTGCGGCGACCTGAGGGGCCTCAAGCCCGGGCAGTTGCGTTACACGCTGCTGCTCAACGATCAGGGCGGAATTCTCGACGATCTGATGATCGGTCGTCCCGGGCGTCCGGCGGACCAGGGCTCGCTCTATGTCGTTGTCAACGCCGCCACGAAGGACGCCGACTTTGCTCTGATAACGGCGGCGCTTGGCGAAGCGGGCCGGCTCACGCGGCTGGACGACGGCGCCCTTATCGCAATTCAGGGGCCGGAGGCCGCCGAGGTGTTCGGCGCCTTGGCGCCGCAGGCGGCGGAACTCGGCTTCATGTCTTTCGCTCAGGTCGAGTTCGAGGGGACCTCCCTGACCGTTTCCCGCAGCGGCTACACCGGCGAGGACGGGTTCGAGGTCTTGGCGCCCCCCGAGGTGGCCGGGCGTCTTTGGACGCGTCTGCTGGCCGACGGGCGTGTGAGGCCGATCGGCCTCGGCGCGCGCGACTCGCTGCGCCTGGAGGCTGGCCTGCCTCTCTACGGCCATGACGCGGACGAGACCGTTTCGCCTGTCGAAGCCGCTCTCACCTTCGCCCTTTCCAAGCGACGCCAACGCGATGCGGATTTCCCTGGCGCAACGCGCGTCGCCGCCGAGCGAGGCGGGGCCTTGCGCCGCGTCCGCGTAGGTCTGAGCGTCCTGCAGGGCGCGCCCGCCCGGGAAGGCGCGCGTATTCTGGACGCCAATGGCGCGGCCGTAGGCGTGGTCACCAGCGGCGGCTTCGCGCCCAGCCTCGCTGCGCCGATCGCTATGGGCTTCGTTCCGCCGGCCTTGTCGGCGCCTGGAACTGATCTCGCCGTCGAGGTCCGCGACCGCCGCCAACCGGCGAGGGTAATCGAAATGCCGTTCGTCCCCCACCGCTATTTCCGCAAGCCCCAGCCCTAAAAGGAGCTCGAACACCGCCATGCGCTTCACCAAGGACCATGAATGGGTCGATGTCTCGGGCGACGTCGCCACTGTCGGCATCACCGCCTACGCCGCCGAACAATTGGGAGACGTGGTGTTCGTCGAGTTGCCGGATATCGGAAAAATCATGAAGAGCGGTGAAGCCATGGCCGTCGTGGAGAGCGTCAAGGCCGCGTCGGACGTCTTTGCCCCGATCAGCGGTCTGGTGACGGGCGCCAACACCGTCCTGGCCGACGCGCCGGAGACGGTGAACGACGAGCCCGAGAACGGCGGCTGGTTCGTCAAGATCAAGGTCGCCGACGCCAAGGAGGTTGACGCCCTGATGGACCGTGAGGCGTACGAAAAATATCTGGCGACGCTTTAGATGCGCTATTTGCCGCTTACCGAAACCGATCGCGCCGAGATGCTGGCCCTGATCGGCGCGCCCTCCATCGACGCCCTCTTCGTTGATGTCCCCGCCTCCGCGCGCCTTGGGGCCCCTGTCGCTCTGCCGGGCGACGCCAGCGAACTGGCCGTCGAACGCAGGCTGGGCGCGCTGGCGGCCCAGAACCGCGCCGCGGGCTCCGGCCCATTTTTCTGCGGCGCTGGGGCCTATCGGCACCACGTGCCCGCAAGCGTCGACCACCTGATTCAGCGGTCCGAGTTCCTCACCAGCTACACCCCCTACCAGCCCGAAATCGCACAAGGCACACTGCAGGTGCTCTTCGAATTTCAGACCCAGGTCGCCGCGCTCACCGGCCTGCCGGTCGCCAACGCCTCGATGTATGACGGCTCGACCGCCTGCGCCGAAGCCGTGTTGATGGCCGCGCGGGCGACGCGACGCGGCAAGGCGGTGCTTTCGGGCGGGTTGCATCCCCACTATGCCGAGACGACCCATACCCTTGCCCATTCGGCCGGGGTCGAAACACATCGGCTGGCCGCCGCCATCGACGATGAGGCGGCCGTGCTGAGCAGACTAGACGCCGACACCGCCTGTGTGGTCGTGCAGACGCCCAATGTCTTCGGCACGGTCACCGACGTCTCGGCGATCGCGGCCGCCGCCCACGCCGTCGGCGCCCTGCTCATCGTCGTCACCACCGAGGCGGTCAGCTTCGGACTACTCAAATCGCCGGGCGAAATGGGTGCGGACATCGCCGTGGCCGAAGGCCAGTCCATCGGCAACACCCTCAACTTTGGCGGCCCGTACGTCGGCCTCTTCGCCTGCACCGAAAAGCTCATGCGTCAGATGCCAGGCCGCCTCTGCGGCGAGACGGTCGACGCCGCCGGCAAGCGCGGCTTTGTGCTGACCCTCTCAACCCGCGAGCAACATATCCGGCGCGACAAAGCCACCTCCAACATCTGCACCAACTCCGGACTATGCGCCCTGGCCTTCTCGATCCACATGTCGCTGCTGGGCGGCGTGGGCCTGGAGCGGCTGGCGCGCATCAATCATGCGCGCGCAGCGCGCGCCAAGGCGGCCCTCGCCGCCATGCCAGGCGTAGAGATTTTGACGCCCCGATTCTTCAACGAATTCGCCGTCCGCCTGCCCAGACCAGCCGCGGTCGTGGTCGAGGCTCTGCTCTCCAAGGGTATCGTCGCCGGCGTCCCATTCTCACGTCTGGAGCCGACGGCGGGACTGGACGATGTGCTGCTTGTCTGCGCCACGGAAACCACCACGGTCGAGGACATCGCCGCGCTGGCGATCGCTCTCAAAGAGGAGATCGCCGCGTGAGCATGACAGCCGTGGGACGCCCGACGCGACCCGAAGCCGACAGCGACCTGCATCCCGTCGCGGCGTTCGGCAAGGGGTTGGCGCAGGATGAACCCCTGATCTTCGAGTTGAATCGTTGGGGCGAGACCGGGGTCGACTTCGACCTCGACGGAGAGGACGATTTGACGTGCCGGGACCTCGCGGGTCTGACCCGGTCCGCCGCGCCCGTCCTGCCGGGGCTGACCGAGCCTGAGACAATGCGCCACTATGTGCGCCTGTCGCAGAAGAATCACGCCATCGACCTGGCGCTCTACCCCCTTGGCTCGTGCACGATGAAGCACAACCCGCGGCTTGGCGAGCGCATGGCGCGCCTGCCCGGCTTCGCCGACATCCATCCTCTGCAGCCGATCTCGACGGTGCAAGGCGCCCTGGCCCTGATGGGCGAGCTGGCCCACTGGCTGAAGACTCTCACCGGCATGTCGGCGGTGGCGTTGCCGCCCAAGGCGGGCGCCCATGGCGAGCTCTGCGGCCTGCTGGCGATCCGCGCCGCCCATGAAGCGCGCGGCGACGCCCGCCGAACAGTGCTGACCCCAACCTCGGCTCACGGAACCAACCCGGCCAGCGCCGCTCTCGTCGGTTACGCTGTCCGTGAAATTGGCCAGACTGACGAGGGCCGGGTGGATATCGCCGACCTCGCCGCCCAACTTGGCCCGGACGTCGCGGCGGTGATGGTGACCAATCCCAACACCTGCGGCCTCTTCGAGCGAGATATCGTCGAGATCGCCCGCCTGACTCATGCGGCCGGGGCGTATTTCTATTGCGACGGCGCCAACTTCAACGCCATTGTCGGCAAGGTGCGGCCCGCGGATCTCGGCGTCGACGCCATGCACATCAATTTGCACAAGACCTTTTCGACGCCCCATGGGGGTGGCGGGCCGGGGGCAGGGCCAGTCGTGTTCAGCGAGGCGTTGGCGCCCTACGCGCCGACACCGTGGCTTACGTTTGAAGGCGACCGACTCGCGCTGATCGAGCACAGCATCGCCGCCGCCGCGGAGAGCCAGGGCCGCATCTGCGCGTTCCATGGCCAGATGGGAATGTATGTGAGGGCCCTGGCCTATATGCTCAGTCATGGCGCCAACGGCCTGCGGCAGGTGGCCGAAGACGCCGTTCTCAACGCCAACTATATCAAGGCGCGGCTCTCTGGCGTGATGAGCGCACCGTTCCCCGAAGGACCGTGCATGCACGAGGCGCTGTTCGACGACGAATGGCTTGAGGGGACGGGCGTCACCACACTGGACTTCGCCAAAGCCATGATCGACGCCGGCTTCCACCCAATGACGATGTATTTCCCGCTGGTGGTCCACGGCGCCATGCTGATTGAGCCGACCGAGACCGAGCCGCGAGGCGAGATCGACAGGTTCTGCGACACCTTGCTGACGCTCGCCGGGGCGGCGAAAGCGGGCGATGTCGAGCGGTTCAGGTCGGCCCCTGTGGCCGCGCCCATGCGGCGGCTGGACGAGACCGCCGCCGCCCGCAAGCCCAGGCTGCGCTGGACACCCGTCGACGCATAACGGGCAACGCAGGGGAAGGCTTCGCGTCTCCCTTGCAACACCGCGCCGAAAGCTTTGCGGCGCGCAAAAGAAAGCCGCGCGGCGCCCTGGCGCGGCGCGGCCCAACGGCCCTATGTGAAGGCGGTCGAGACGACGCTTTTGGGGCGGCGTCGGCGACGCCACACTTTTCAGATGTCCACAGTCACGCAAGCCCGCGCCGATCCCCACCGCCGACCGAGAACCCTTCTCGATCGGGTCGCGCGTTACGCCTTGCTGGCTCTGGGCTGGTGCCTGATCGTGGTCGGCGTGCCAGGCGCTTTACTCCCCGGCCACCTCGGTTTGCCTTTCCTGATCGCCGGACTGATCATTGTTTTGCGCACGTCGCTGCACGCCCGCCGCCAGTTCATCGGCCTGCAGAGGCGACACCCAAAAGTCATCTTCCCAATCCGCCGGCTGCTGCGCCGCGAGCCGGAGGTGTTCCCGGTGGCGTGGCAACAGCTGCTGCGGTTCGAACGCATGATTGTACCCAAGCGTTGGCGGATGGCGCGGCGCTGGCGGCGGCGGATGTTGGATCGGCCGCGCCGGTAGGACGCGGAGACACTCCGGGCCGTGGAGGTCCGGCCGTGGCCAAGACGCAAGCAGGCGAGCGCCAAGGGGTCGCCGCAGCGATGGTCACCTCGGGTCCGGCCGTGCTACCTCCCACCGCAAACCAAAGACAAATCGGAGAGAAACCCCATGGCCCCCATCCCTAAACGCGGAACTGTGGCCGTTACCGGCGCGGCCGGGTATCTCGGCGGTTGGGTCGTGCGGCAACTCCTGGACAAGGGCTATCGTGTCCGCGCCTGCGTGCGCAACGTCGATGATCCCAAGCGGACCGACTTTCTCAAGGCGATGCCGGGCTATGCGTCGGGGCGTCTTACATTGCACGCGGCCGATCTCGATCAGGACGGCTGTCTCGACGACATCCTGAAGGGCTGTCATGGCCTGGCCCATATATCCCACGTCAGCGACTACAACGACCATGACTATGTGAGCCGGGTGTGCGCGCACGTCATCGCCAGCGTGAACGGCTCAGGCAGCGTCACGCGCGTCGTTGTCACCTCAAGCATCGCCGCGGTCATTTCGGAGGCGGACCTGCAGGAAGTGGTGCGTCGGCCGGTGTTCTATGAGGACCGTTATCCGGACGAGTTGAATCCGCGCCGAACGCCCGATCGCGGGCAGGGTTATTCCATGTCAAAGCTGATCGCTGAACGCGCCTTCGCCGACGCGGCCGATCAGAGCGGCGCCTGGGACGCGATCACCTGCTGTCCCGGCGACAACCTCGGACCGATCCAGTCGGCGCACCAGAAGGACATGGGCCCGTGGCAGCACCTTATCGAGGGCATGCTCCTGGGCGAGTATCCACAGACCGGAGCCTATCGGCCCTGGATGACCGTGGACGTCCGCGACGACGCGGCGTGCCACATCGGCCTCCTGGAGAGCGTCGATGTGAAGAACGGTGATCGGTATATCTCGTGGTCAACCGACGCGCGCAACGTCGAGGATATCTGCGCTGACATCGCCCGCCTGCTGCCCGAGCTGAACCATGCCACGCCGTCGGTCACCGACCCCTTCCCCGATCGCATCAAGGCGCGCGAGGCGGAGTTCCGCGCCATCTGGGCCGGTTGCGAGTTGCGCAATGACCGCATCCGCGCCGCCATCGGCGTCACCTTTCGGCCTTTGGACGATTCGATCCGCGATTGCGTTGAGTCCTTGATCTCGATCGCCGGCGTCCAGGTGAGGCGAAAGCGGGGATAGGGCGGTAAGACAAACGTCGTCCCTGCCCACAGGCCTGCTCATTAAAACTTCGGCATCCCCGGCAAGCCCGCCAATGGCCCGGCGACATCGCGCATGACGTCGGCCTGGCGAGACTCCAGCTTTCGCCGGGCGTCGGCGTGGGCGGCGAGGATCAGATCGCTCAGGAGTTCGCCCTCGCCGCTGACGAGCAGGCTATCGTCGATGGCCATTCGCGCCATGGCGCCGTCGCCGCGCAGGGTCACGCGCACCATGCCGGCCCCGGAAACGCCCTCAAGCTCGGCGCGGGCCAGTTCGGCCTGCGCGGCCTGCAGCTTTTCCTGCATGGCCTGGGCTTGTTTCATCAGGGCGCCGAGATCCTTCAATTCCTAGTCCTCATCCTCGTCGGCCTCGACGGCCGTGGTCTCCGGCGCGGAGGGCAGCCGAACCGACAGAATCTCGGTTCCGGGAAATGCCTCCATCACCGCCTTCACGAAGGGTTCAGTCAGCGCGTCCTCGAAGGCCTGCGCCTCGGCGCGCGTCTGCCGCTCGCGCGCGGTCTCGCCTCCGCCCTGATCGGTGGCGACCAGCCAAGGCTGGCCGGTCCACTCCTTCAGCCGCGCCACCAGCCTCTGCTGCAGATTGGAAGGCGCGCCGGGCGCGGCCTCATAGGTTATGGCGCCCTGGCGAAAGCTCACGGGCTTCACGAACTTTTCCAGGTCGTATTTCAACGCAACGTCGCGATTGGCTTCCGCCAATCGCACCAGATCGTCGAATGATCTGGGCAAGCTCGGCGTGGGCGCCGCTTCTGGCATTGGCGCGGCGGCGAGCGCCTGGGCGCCTCCCCCGGAACCGCGGGGCGCCGACGGGGTCCGGCCGCCGCCGCCAGCCGGCAGGTCGCCGCCACGCAATGTCGCGAGCGCCTCTTCCGGGCCAGGCAAGTCGGCCGCGTAGGCGAAGCGGATCAGGGCCATGTCCATGGCCGCCGCAGGGTCCGGCGCTCGGCGAACCTCCTCCAGGGCCTTGAGCATCATCTGCCAAAGGCGGCTGAGCGATCCGGGCGGCACCGTGGCGCCAAGCGCCGCAAGTCGCGCGATCTGATCCTTGGGCAAGGTCAGGCCATCGAGGCCGACGACCTTGGTGACCAAGGCGCCGTGGGCATGGTCGAGCAGATCGAGCATCACGACCGCCGGATCGGCGCCGACGCCGTAGAGCTCCCGGAATGTCGCGATCGCTTCGGCGGGCGCGCCGCGGGCGACCGCCTCGAACAGGGAGATCGTCCGCGACCGGTCCGCCAGGCCCAGCATGTCGCGGACGGCCGCCGCGGTAATCACCTCACCGTCCGATGTCTGGACGATGGCCTGGTCGAGCAGGGACTGAGAATCCCGCACCGACCCTTCCGCCGCGCGGGCGATCAGCGTCAGGGCCTCGGGCTCGATCCGCGCGCCCTCGGCGTCGGCGATCGCCGAGAGACTGGCGATCAGGATATCGGGCTCGACGCGGCGCAGGTCGAACCGCTGGCATCGCGACAGGATTGTCACGGGCACCTTGCGGATCTCGGTCGTCGCGAAAATGAACTTGGCGTGCGGCGGCGGCTCTTCCAACGTCTTCAACAGGGCGTTGAAGGCGTTGGTGCTCAGCATGTGCACTTCGTCGATAATGTAGACCTTGTAGCGCGCTTCGACGGGGGCGTACCTGACGCCCTCGAGCAACTCGCGCATGTCCTCCACCTTGGTGCGGCTGGCGGCGTCCAGCTCCAGGACGTCCAGGTGCCGTCCTTCGACGATGGCGCGGCAATGGCGTCCCTCGACCGCCAGATCCGTCATGCTCGGCTGGTGGACGGTGTCGGACTCATAGTTGAGCGCCCGCGCGATCAGGCGCGCGGTTGTCGTCTTGCCGACCCCGCGAACGCCCGTCAGCATGAAGGCGTGGGCGATCCGATTGAGGGTGAACGCATTTTTCAGCGTGCGCACCATCGCTTCCTGACCGATCAGATCATCGAAGTTCTGGGGCCGGTACTTCCGGGCGATGACGGTGTAGGGCGCCTTGGTGGTCGCTTCGGCGCCGCCGCCAAACATGTCGCTCGTCGCCTCGTCGCGCTCGGCGGAATCGATGTCGAGCGCGGAGTCCTGTTCGGTCATCGGCCTGCGAGGTGAGAAGCGGTGGAGACCGACGGACGACCCGAAGGAAAACTCGTTACGGCTGCTTCCTTCCGGACCTGACCGGGTTGGCGAGGCCTCCGCCCATCGCCGATCTCCACGCCGTATATCGCGCGTGCGGCGGTCCGGCGCAAGCGGCGTTCATGTCCTAAAGGAGGATCGCCCGAAACCCGAGTTGGCGGGCGCCTCGACGTTGCGGTCCGCGCAGGGGGGCAAGCGGCCGGACCGCCGCGCCCGGCGTTAGGGAGACAAAGACACGATGCAAACGGGCGAACCCGATTGCCCCGATGACGGATCGCTATTGGCGCCTTATGAGGTTCGGCCATGGCCCTAGACAGTTTCACCAACACCTTCGCCGGAAACCCGCTGGATCGCGCCAGCGATCGAAGGCCCGACACCGATTGGATCGCCCAGAAAATCGCCGCCGACGATGGCCTCAGCGTTGTCATCTGGAACGGCAAACCCATGGTTGAGACGGCCAAGGATGGCGGCGTGCAGATCGCCTACATCCCCGCCAGGGCGGCCGCGCAGATGTCCGGCGGCCATGAGCGGCTTCTGTTCCTGGGACTGTGGAATGAAGCGCCCGTATTCGCCGTCGATCTGGAAGACCAGACCGATCCGGCCGACGGACCGCTGCAGGGCCTTGGCCGATTCGAGGACCTGCGCATGATCGCCCTGACCCTGCCGGGCGCGGAGGCGGCGATCCTGGCCACCGCAAAGTCGATGTTCGAATGGCGCCGACGCCACCTGTTTTGCGCCGCTTGTGGCCAACCCTCCCGGCCCGCCGACGCGGGTTGGAAGCGCGTTTGCCCCGCCTGCAATTCCGAACACTTCCCGCGGACCGATCCAGTGGTGATCATGCTAGCGGTGAAAGGCGAGCGTTGCCTGGTCGGACGACAGAAAATCTGGCCGAAGGCCATGTATTCGGCGCTGGCCGGCTTTCTTGAGCCGGGCGAGACGATCGAGGAGGCCTGCGCCCGAGAACTCTGGGAGGAAGCCAAGCTCAAGACCACGCGCGTACACTACCATTCGACCCAGCCCTGGCCCTATCCTTCGTCGCTGATGATCGGCCTGATCGCCGAGGTCGAGAACGACGACGCGGTCGCCGATCAGACTGAACTTGAAGAGGTGCGGTGGCTCACCCGCGCCGAAACCCTCGATATGCTGGCCGGCAAGCTGGCCGACGCCAAGGCGCCGGGGACGATGGCCATCGCCAGTCAGCTGATCAAGGCCTGGGCGGAAGGCGCCTGGACCGCGAGTGGGACCGCCAAGCAACTGTAGGGGTCGGGAATCCGACAACCGCCGCGCCGCTTTTCCTCGAGGCGCGAATCCGTGTCAGCTAGCGGGAAATGGCGCGCTCCCTAACAATCCTCGGCGTTTGCGGCAGCCTGCGAGCCGTGTCCTCAAACGGGGAGGTGCTCCGCGCGGCCATCGACCTCGCGCCGCCGACGATGACGCTCGCGACGTTCGACGGCCTTCCGGGTTTGCCGTTCTTCAACCCCGACCTCGACAGCGCGGACATCCCCGCGGCCGCCGCGGCGTGGCGGGACCGGGTCCATTCCGCCGATGGCCTTCTGATATGCAGCCCCGAATATGCCCATGGCGTGCCAGGGGTGCTTAAGAACGCCCTCGACTGGCTTGTCGGCGACCCAAGATTCGACGGCACGCCCGTGGCCGTGGTCAACGCCTCGGCGCTCTCATCGCATGCGCATAGTCAGCTGCTTGAGATCTTTCGCACAATGTCGGCCAGGCTCGCTCCGCCGGAAGGTGTCGTCTTGCCCTTTCTTGGACGCAAGGTGTCGTACGAGGACATCATGGCGACACCGCAATGGTCAGACGCCGTTCGTGGAGCGCTCACAGCCCTGGCCGAGGCGACAGCCTAGGCGGCGGGGCGAACCTTGCGGTACGGATCGGCCTCAAACACGCCGAGCACTTCCAGGTGGTCGCTGAAGAACGAGAGTTCTTCAAAGGCGAGCTTGAGATTGGCGTCGTCTGGTCTGCCATCCACCTCGGCGTAGAACAGGGTGGCGGCGAACACGCCGTTTTCCATGTAGCTTTCCAGCTTGGTCATGTTGACCCCGTTGGTGGCGAAGCCGCCCATGGCCTTGTAGAGGGCCGCGGGAATGTTGCGCACGCGGAAGACGAAGCTGGTGACGCAGTCGGCGCCCCCGGGGGGCATCGGCGGATCGACGCGCGCCGTCATCACCAGAAACCGCGTCGTATTGTGCGTTTCGTCCTCGATGTCGCGGAGCAGAATATCGAGGCCGTAGAGCTCGGCCGCGAGGGCCGGCGCGATCGCCGCGCGGCTCCGATCGGGTTTTTCGGCCAAGGCTTTGGCCGCGCCGGCCGTGTCGCCCGCCGGCTCGGTGGCCACGCCCAGCTTGCGCAATGCGCGGCGGCATTGGCCCAGTGCGATCGGCATGCTGACCACGGTCTTGATCTCGGCCAGTTTGACGCCCCGATTGGCCATCAGCTGAAACCGGATCGGCTTGAACCGTTCTCCGATGATCTTCAGGCCCGATGAGGGCAGGAGATGGTGCACGTCGGCGACCCGACCCGCGATCGAATTCTCCACCGGTATGAGCGCCAGGTCGCACTCGCCCGATCGGGTGGCGTCAAATGCGTCCTCGAAGGTGGCGTAAGGTGTGGGCTCATGGCTCGGGAAATGGGATTGACAGGCTTCGTGCCCGTTCGCGCCCAGTGCGCCCTGGAAAGCAATCCTCGGTCTTTGGGTCATGACTCAGCCATCTCTTTGGGCACGTCGCGCGACGAGTTCGGCGGCGGCGAGGTCCGCGGGGGTGTCGACCGAGATCGGCGCCTGATTGGCGACGGCCGCCCAAATCGTCAGACCCATCTCCAGTGCGCGAAGCTGCTCAAGATTTTCGCGGCGTTCCAACGGTGATGGCTCTGCCGCGTTGAAGCGCCGCAGCGCGGCGCTGCGATAGCCATAGATACCGATGTGGCGCCAGACAGGCCCTTCACCCCAAAGCGTGGAGCGGGTGAAATAAAGCGCCCGTCCGGCGCGACCGTCGGGATTCATGGCCAGGATCGCTTTCACGACATCGGCGTTCGTTCGATCCTTGGCGCTAGACTCCTGGGCGACCACGGTGGCGATGTCGCATTCCGGCTTCCGCGCCAGCAGCGTGGCGCAATCGACAAGGATCCCCGGCGACACGAATGGCATGTCGCCCTGGAGGTTGATCACGACATCATGCCGTCCTGCGGGGTCCAGAGCCGCCATGGCGGCCAAGACACGGTCCGAGCCGCTGGGTAGGTTGGGGTCGGTAAGCACCGCCTGGCCACCGACCGCCGCGATTGCGTCGCAAATGACCTGATCGCCCGCCGCCACGGCCACCGGCCCCACGCCGGCGGCCAGGGCTTGACGCCAGACGCGCACGATCATCGATTCGCCGCCGATGTTTGCTAAGGGCTTCCCAGGCAGGCGTCGGGCCGCCATGCGAGCGGGGATAATCACAATTGGCTTCATGAATCCGGCTTGTGTGCACGAACGCGGCGGCTTCCGGTTGCACGTGCGCCGGTAGCGTGTATGACACCGCGAGGCAACACGGGGCCGAAACGGGGCGACGCCGTCGTCGTTCGGCGTCCAGACACCAACGGGTTTAAGGTTTCAGGATGAGCGACCTTTCCAACAATATGATCTTCGGCGCCGCTCTGGCGACGGGGCTGGTCATCGCGGGCCTGGAGGTGGTGACCCCCATGGTTTTCGAGAAGGCGCCTCCGGCCAAGCCGGGCTACATCATCGCCGTGGCCGCCGACACCGGCGGCGGTGGGGCGGATGTCGATACGCCGCCCGATTGGGGCACTGTGCTGAAGACCGCCGATGTGTCAGCAGGTCAAGCCAAGACGACGGCCTGTTTGGCGTGCCACAGCTTTGATGCATCCGGCGCGAACGGCTCTATCGGCCCCGGCCTGTATGGCGTTGAAGGCCGCAAGCCAGGGTCCCACGCCGGGTTCGCTTATTCCGCCGGTATGGTCGCCGAAGGCGGCAAGATTCCCGCCTGGGATTATCAGCACCTTTACGAGTTTCTGAAATCGCCGCAGTCCTATGTTGACGGCACCAAGATGACCTACGCTGGCATAAAATCGCCGCAGGATCGAATCAATGTGATCGCCTATTTGCACACCTTGGGGTCGAATCTGCCGATCCCGGCGCCCAACCCCAAGGCAGCGGCGCCGGCGGCCGGAGCCGCGGCGGCGACGCCGGCAGGCGCGACTGACCCGAAGGCGGCCACGGGCGCCGCGCCCGCCAAGACCGCGGAGACGGCGCCCGCGAAAGCCGGCTGATTGGTGACGCTAGCCGACGTCGTCCGCGCCCTTCTGGTCGCGTCGGCGCTGGCGGGGGCCGCGGCGGCCTCGATCGCCCCAAGAGTGTCGATCGGTGATCTTCGCGGCCTGCCAACGCCGCTTCCCTACCCTTATGATTTCACGGCCGACGCCAGGGCCGACGTGGCGAGCGCGCGTGCACGCGCCAAAACGGAAAACAAGCTTCTGCTTGTGGATCTCGGCGGCAACTGGTGTCCGGACTGTCGCATCCTAGCCGCTATCATGGCTCTGCCCGAGGTGGCGGCGTTTGTTGAGGCCCACTACGTGGTCGTCTTTGTCGATGTCGGCCACATGAATCGCAATCTCGACATCCCCGCGCGCTGGGGCGTTGATCGCGTCACTGGCGTGCCCAGCCTTCTGATTGTCGATTCGCGCGGAAAATTACTGGACGCTGGCCATACCGAGGCCTTGGACGACGCCCGGTCGATGAAGCCTCAGGCGGTCGCCGATTGGCTCGCCCGTTGGACTCATTGAATTCAAGGCGCGAGCGCTGGAACGCCAGTCGACCCTAGAAGGGCGAGGATTGGCGCGCGTCGGTGATCGTCATGCTGATGCTGGCGACCATGTCGAGCAAGACGAGCAGGGTCAGCATGAAAAACGCCGACGTGTCGAAGGCGGGCTCATAGAGCATGGCCGCCAGGCAGGCCAGGAAGAGAGCAATGGAGAGAACATGGTTGGTGACGGCGATACGGCGGTCGTCGAAACCTTTTATCAGTTCGAGGAAGGCGATCACGATCGCGACGGCAAGGAGAAGGTCGGTCGTGCTGACCGGCCAGCTGCCGCCGCCGCGGGTCGGCAGCTGAAACAGCGGCGCCGACAGTCGCGCGGCCGCGAATATGTTGTCGAAGCCGCCGCCCAGGGAAACGGCCAAGGCCGCGTAGGCGGTGACCGGGAGCAGCAACAGAGGAAGAGCCGCCAGCATTTCCGAACCTTAGCAGCAGCGATCCTGATCAGGAATAGGGTGTTTCCACTACCTCGCCAGGTTTGCGGGCGCGCGCCCTAAGCCACAAGACCCCAGCCAAATCAAATATGGCCGATGCAAGGCGGTTAATATTGTTATATTTCGAAGTACCGGTTGTTCTGGAGCGATGATTGACCTCTTCGAAAACTATACCATGATCATCACGCAGAAATAAAGCTGGCAAATATCTGTGCATGTGATCAAAATAAGGTAGTTCAAGAAACGCGGATCGTGAAAAGACTTTCAGACCGCACCCAGTGTCGGCGGCCCCATCGTTCAATAACCGCATGCGAATGCCGTTCGCCCAATATGACGCCCAGCGTTTGGAAGCCGAATCGCGCCGCTGGCGGCGCTCTCCGCCCACCATGGCCACCTTGGCCGGCGCGGCCATGAGGATGTCCACCAGACGAGGCGCGTCAGCGGGATCGTTCTGGCCGTCGCCATCAAGGGTGACGATGACCTCGCCGCGGGCCGCCAGGACCGCGGTGCGGATGGCGCGACTCTGCCCAGCGTTGCGCCGGTGGCGAATGACTCGAAGCTGGCCAAGCTCGCCTTGCAGGGCGCCGAGCCTTGCCGCCGTGTCGTCAGCGCTCGCATCATCGACAAAAATGATTTCGTGATCCCGGCCAGAAAACGCGTCGGCGATTTCTCGCGCGAGCGATTCAACCGCACCGGCCTCGTTGAGAACCGGTACAACGATCGAAATTTTTTGGTGCGAGGGGCGCGCCGGCGTCTCTTGTGGATCCATCCCCGCTCTTAGAGCCGGATTGACTTCAAAAACCAGTCCTCCTTCGCAACAGCTTGGAACGCGTTAGTCGATGTCAGAGCCCGCCGGTTCCCACGCGGCGGGATGACAGACCTTCACCATGACCCGGATCATGCTAGCTACGCCGCATGAGCTTCGAGACACGTCTTGACGCCGTGACCAGCGGCTGGCGGGGCCCGGCGATGGCGGCGGGCGTGGCGCTGCTGGCCGCGCTGCCTGGCGCCCTCGCCCTGCCGCCCCTGGACCGCGACGAAGCGCGGTACGCCGAGGCCACCGCGCAGATGCTGGAAACCGGCGACTTCGTGACCATTCACTTCCAGGATGCGCCGAGACTGAAGAAGCCGATCGGCGTCTACTGGCTTCAGGCCGCCGCCGTGAGCGTGGTCTCGCGCGCTGAAAGCCGCGAGATCTGGGCCTATCGGCTGCCATCGATGCTGGGGGCGATGTTGGCGGCGGCGGCTTGCGTGTGGGGCGCAGCGAGTTTTCTATCGCCTGGATCGGCCTTCGCCGCCGGGGCGATGCTGGCGACCAGCTTCATGTTGTCGACCGAAGCGGCGATCGCGGCGACCGACGCCGTGCTGTGCGGCGCGACAACCTTGGCGATGGCCGCGCTTTGCCGACTGTACCTGGCTCTGAGGGGGGGTGCGACCGCGCGGCGCCGGACCAAGGTGCTTTTTTGGGTCGGCTTGACGCTATCGGTCCTGGTCAAGGGGCCCATCGGTCCGATGGTCGTGGCGCTATGCCTGCTGGCGCTTTGCGCGTGGGATCGGAAG
>Ga0075019_10000155_pt1 | contig 39071 bp, 40 predicted proteins | sample ColStrG_CSR_2013_FD_71473 | JGI IMG/M metagenome (GOLD analysis project Ga0075019, IMG submission 71473) | Freshwater sediment microbial communities in response to fracking from Pennsylvania, USA - Cold Stream Run_MetaG_CSR_2013 | ecosystem: Environmental > Aquatic > Freshwater > Creek >...
ATCTTGTGGCCGCACGGGAGAGTTGTAATAAACTTTCTGTCCAGGAGTCGGATTCGCAATCCCTGGGTTCGCCTTGCGAAGGTCTTTCACATGATCAGGACTGCCATAAATCATTGAACTAATTTTTTTATAGTTGTCTTTTGGCCGTGCAATGTAGACGGCATTCAAAAGATTCTTGCCTTTGCGAAATGGCGCTTCCTTCACTTTTTGCAGCGAAGACATTGTGCGAGGGCGGAACTCACGCGAAGGCTTGGGTGGTTTCTCGGGTGGAGGTTCTGCCGCCACGGTTGTATCGGCAGGAGGTGTTCCAGCCTTAGCTGGATCATCCAAGCTCAGATCATCTCCAGCAACACCTGTTGCTGGAGGTGTTCCTGCAACATCGCCTGCTCCGGCCGCAGGATCTTTTTTAGCCCCGAGAGAATCCTCGGGAAGCTGATCATCCAGAAATCCCGCCTGAGCTTCGTCGCCTTTGGCGCCTTCGCCATTCTGCACAGCCGCAGCATCACCGCCTTGGCCCTCATCGGGTTTGGATTCCGTGCAGCCAGTCAGCTGCAAGATCAGACACACACTTGCGAGACCTATCAGAATTTTTTTCATGTCGTCATCCTTGATGTCACGATTCGCGGAAACTCATGTTTCCATTCATTCTGCCCAGGTTCAGTTTAAGCGTGCGCTGAGTGCGCTGCCAACGACAATGTGCAGACCCGACTAGACGAACGTCGCAAGTTTTGGCATTTCAGAGGTCGAGGATTCGCAAAACCGCACCAACTTTGATCTTGTGCTGCTGAAACCAACCTTTCGGAACCTCAAGCGCATATTGAGCTGGCTTGCTGCTGGGATAAGTGGGTGGATTGGTGACCATTTCCGAGCTTGTCGCTGCCATTTCTTGGATATCAATCAATTTTTTTTGGCGATCGAAGTACCCAATCGCAAGAGGAATGAAAGTGTTTTTCATCCAAAAATTCAAAGTCTGTTCATTTGCAAAAATAAAAAGCATTCCCTTGCCCTCGTCCAGGGCTGTTCGATACATCAGGCCACGCTCGTGCTGCTGAGGGGTCGAAGCGATCTCCACCTGCAGATGGATTTTATCCACGACAATTTCACGTTTTGAAAAAACGAGTGGCGGCACTCCCTGCGGTTCCACGGCATGAACTCCCTGCAAGGGGCTGAAGAAAAGCATGCCAAGACCCAGAAAGAATTTAATTTTTTTTGTCATTTCAGTCTCCTTGCCAGCTCCAGCGCCACACCATAACGAACACCACGAGAAGACACCTGCAGGGCTGGCAATTGAAGGGCCTTTAAAACTTGTAATAAAATTGTTGTCCCAACGAGAATCACATCGGCGCGGCCGGATTGAACGCCCCACTTGGTTTGAATCTCGCCAGGCCTGGATTGCAGGAATCGATCTTGCCATTTTTTGAGCGTTTCACGACTCAAGACAACTTGATCAATTTTTTCGGCTGAAAAGACTCCACCAATTTCCAACCGCGCCAGTTCTGTCGGCGTTCCCGCCACCGCTAAAATTTGACTCGGAAACTGATCGCTTGGCCAGTTTCGCAAGACCTCCGCCAGTTGGCGGTCGACATCTGCGGCAACCGCTTGCAGCTGGGCCTGTGAAGGCGGTTGGCTGGAAAAATAGTGCTCGGTCAGACGAACGCATCCCAATGGAAAGCTGTGCTCTTGCCGAATCTGACCGCCCTTGCCAAAAATCAATTCGGTCGAACCGCCGCCGACGTCGACAACCGCAAGAGACTCCTGGTTGTTCTGAAGCCCAGATGTTGCCCCTTGAAAAGAGATCTCGGCTTCACGGTCTCCAGGAATGATCTCGATCGGAAATCCAAGCTCTTTTCCGATCTCCAACAAGGCTTGCGCATTGGTCACTTCGCGAGCAGCAGCCGTCGCCATACCAAGTGAGGCCTGCACTTTGTGTTCTTGCACTTTCTTCTGAAAGCGCTGCAAACAAGCGCGCGCGCGGATCAGCGCATCCTGATGAAATATTTTGGGGCTGGAGTTGTCGCCTTTTCCCAGACCCTGTCCCAAGCGGACGACCTCGACGAGATCTTCATAGACGTGAGTCACGCGAGTTCCGGACACTTCCGCAATCAGGCACAGAAACGTATTGCTGCCCAGGTCCAAAGCGGCAATTTTCATGGCGCTTTGAGTTTGTCCTGCAGGAGTTTATTTACCAGCTCCGGATTGGCCTGACCTTTTGAGGCCTTCATCACTGCGCCGACGAAAAATCCAAACAATTTTGTCCGACCGCTGCGATAGTCGGCAAGTTGGCCCGCGTTCGCCGCCAGGACCTCATCGACAATTTTTTCAATGGCAGAGGTGTCAGTAATTTGCACCAGTCCTTTTTCTTTGACGATTGTCGCAGGATCTTTCTGAGTCGCCCACATCTCAAGAAAAACGGTTTTTGCCATTTTTCCGGAAATTGTCCCGGCATCGATCAGCTGGATCATCTGTCCCAAGTGGTCTGGAGAAATTGGACTTTGCGTGATGCTGAGATTGTTTTGATTCAACTCGCGCAAAAGCTCTGTCATAATCCAGTTGGAGCTCGCCTTGTAGTTCTTGCTGACCCCGGCAACAGCTTCATAATATTCCGCAACTTCTTTTTCTGCTGTTAAAACGCCAGCGTCATACTCTGGCAACCCATGCGCCGAGACAAATCGTGCCAGCCGAGCCAACGGCAATTCCGGCAATTCCGCGCGAAATTTTTGGATCATCTCGCTGGTCACAAGAATCGGCAAAATATCGGGATCTGGAAAGTATCGATAGTCCTGTGCATTCTCTTTGGTTCGCATGGAAAAGGTGCGGTTCTTATCGGGATCCCAAAGTCTGGTTTCTTGGATAATTTTTTCACCACGTTCGACGGCCTCGATTTGCCGTTGAATTTCGTAATCGATCGCCTTTTCAACAAAACGGAAAGAGTTGATGTTTTTAATCTCAACTTTGGTGCCAAACTTTGGCGCGCCAACTTTGCGAACGCTGACGTTACAGTCACAGCGCAAAGAACCTTCCTCAAGGTTGCCATCACAGACATCCAGGTACCGCAAAATCTGTCGAACTGTGCGAGCATACTCCGCTGCTTCAGCGGCGGTCCGAATGTCAGGACCCGAAACAATCTCAAGCAAAGGAATTCCGGCGCGATTGTAGTTCACCAGTGTGTACTCTCCGAAATGATTCGATTTTCCCGCGTCTTCTTCCATGTGCGCGCGCTCAATACTGATGGTGCGCTCTTGTCCGTCCACTCGGAAGGAGACTTTGCCCTTTTCACACAAAGGCTGATCATACTGCGAGATTTGATATCCCTTGGGCAAATCAGGATAGAAATAATTTTTTCGCGCGAAGACAGATTTTTTGCGAATCTCACACCCAAGAGCCAAACCCGTCTTGATTGAAAACTCGATGGCGCGACCATTGACGACAGGCAAAGTCCCGGGCATGCCAACACTCACTGGAGACGTGTTGTCATTGTCCAGGGCTTCAAAAACAGTTGAGTCGGAACAAAACATTTTGCTGTTTGTTTTGAGCTGCGCATGAATTTCAAGGCCAATGACGGGCTCGTAGCCCGAATGACCGGTGTTATCGTTGGACATCTGCGACCTTTCCTTTCAGACCACTAGCAAGCTCCAGGGCCAATCCCACATTCAACATTGTCTGTTCTGCAAAATGCGCCGCGGTCAGTTGCACTCCGATCGGCAAAGAGCCCGAGCCGTTGTCACTGCTCATGCCAAATGGAACGCTCATGCCAGGCAACCCCGCAAGATTGGTGGACACGGTATAAATGTCATTGAGGTACATTGCCAACGGATCCGAAATACGGTCCCCAATCGCAAAGGCAGGTGCCGTTGTCACAGGACTTAAAATCACATCACATTTTGCAAAAGCCTCGCGAAACTGGTCGCGCAGCATCCGTCGCACTTGTCCGGCTTTGTTGTAATAAGCATCGTAGTAACCACTCGAGAGGCAGTACGTGCCCAACATGATTCGACGTTTGACCTCTTTGCCAAAACCTTCGCCACGCGTGCGGCCATAAAATTCATCCAGATCCAACTCGGCTAAGCTTTCAAAGCGGGCTCGATACCCATACTTGACTCCGTCATAGCGAGCCAAGTTGCTGGAAGCTTCACTCGCCGCAATCAGGTAATAAACGGGGACTGAATACTCGGTCAATGGCACAGACACTTCGACGATCTCAGCGCCCTGAGTGCGTAAAGTCTCAAGGGCCTTTTGCACCGTTTTTAAAACATCGGGATGCAAGCCTTCTGTTTTCATATACTCCCGAATGACACCCACGCGGAGGCCCTTGACCTGCGAGTTCAAATCTTTCGCGAAGGCCGGAACTTTGAGCGTCGAGGTTGTGCCGTCTCGGCCATCGCGACCCGACATGACTTCCAAGGCCAAGGCCGCATCTGCAACAGTGTTGGTCATGGGACCGGCCTGATCCAAAGAGGACGCATAGGCCACGATTCCATAGCGGCTGATGCGTCCATAGGTGGGCTTGACTCCGACGATGCCGCAAAAGCTGGCGGGCTGTCGAATCGATCCACCGGTGTCTGTGCCGGTAGATCCAGCGCAAAGGCGTGCGGCCTGAGCCGCGGCCGATCCGCCACTTGAACCACCCGGAACCAGCTTGGTGTTCCAAGGGTTGCGACAGACGCCAAAAGCAGAGGTCTCATTTGAGGAACCCATCGCAAATTCATCTTGATTGAGTTTTCCCAACACAACGGCGCCGCTGGATCGCAAGCGAGCGACGACAGTGGCATCATAAGGCGGCACAAAATTCTCAAGAATTTTTGAGGCCGCAGTCGTTCGCAAACCTTTGGTGCAGAACATGTCTTTGATTCCCCAAGGCACACCTGCCAAGGGACCGGGGTCTTCGCCTTTGGCAATGCGGGCATCGATCGCCGCCGCCTGAGTTTCTGCCGTTCGATCAAGTGTGATAAACGAGTTCAGCTTGCTGTCGAATTGCTCGATTCTTTTGGTGAAAAATCGGGTCGTTTCCACGGCACTGATTTTTTTACTTTTCACTGCACTGGCGATTTCCGAGAAAGATGCTTGCAACAAATCCATAAAAACCTCAATTCGAAGGGTGAAATCTAAACAACTGGTGGAACGGTGAACAGCTGGCCTGTCCTTTGCGGAGCGTTGGCAACCAACTCTTCAGCTGACAGCTCTTTGTGGGCTTCATCGGCACGCCACAAGTTTTCGATATCCGAAGGGGTCACCAAGGGTTCAATGGCGCCGGCGTTCACTTTGGAAATCTGCTCGAAATAACCCAAGGCTTTGGACAGCTGACCTGCGTATTCAATGGCTTCGGCATCCGAAATTTTGAGTCGGGCCAGCTTTGCAATATGGGCAATTTCTTCCTTGCTGAGAATCTCTTTGCTCGACATAAAAGTCCTTTCCACCAAATCTGGTGGTTCAATGAATCAGGGCGTTGGAATGTCATAGAACCCCCTTGTGCGAGAGGCAATTCGCAGGGCATCCTTTTGCAGTGCGACTTGCCGGAGAACCACACCGCAGAGGACTAATCTGGAATGAGTAGAGATCTGAAAAAAGATGTGAAGAAAGACGACTACGCCAAGCTCAAGTCACTCCTGACTCACCATGAGCACCTCTACTATGTTTTGGACCGGCCCGAGATCTCTGATTTAGAGTACGACAAGCTTTTTGCCCAGCTCTTGTCACTTGAGTCCCAGCACCCTGATTGGGTGACAAGCGATTCGCCCAGTCAGCGCGTCGGGGGTCAAGCTTTGGAGGCCTTCGTGAAGGCTCCACATCGGACTCCGATGCTCTCCTTGGCCAACACCTACTCGCCTGAAGATCTGCGTGAATTCGATGAGAAGGTCCGCAAGTTTCTGCGGTTGGACGCCGGCGCGCCTGCGCTTGAGTATTTTTGTGAGCCCAAGTTCGATGGCTTGGCTTTGGAGTTGGTGTTTGAAAACGGGGTTCTGCACCAAGCTCTGACCCGCGGTGACGGTCTGATTGGCGAAGATGTGACCCACAACGTCCGAACTCTCCGCCAGATCCCTCTGCGGCTGCACACCGACACACCTCCTGAGCTTCTTGAGGTCCGCGGCGAAGCTCTGATGCTGAAAGCGGATTTTGCTGAGCTGAACAGCCGGCAACAAGACGCTGGCGAAAATGCTTTTGCCAACCCTCGCAATGCGGCGGCTGGAACTCTCCGCCAACTTGATCCGCGCATCACGGCGTCGCGACCCTTGCATTTTTTTGGTTATGCCGTTGGAAGCGTCCGTGGGGAGACTTTTTCGACGCAAGGAGAGCTCGAAGAAAAACTTCAATCTTGGGGTTTGCCCGTCGTTGATCAACACTGGCGTAGGCCCTGCGTGGGAATCGACGCTGTGATTGAATATTATCACGAGCTTCAGTCGCAACGTCACGCTTTGCCTTTCGACATTGACGGCATGGTGGTCAAAATCAACTCCTTGGCCCAGCAAGCGGATTTGGGTTTTGTCGCTCGCACGCCTCGCTGGGCTTCTGCGGCCAAGTATCCCCCCGAACAAGAACGGACTCTTGTTATGGACATTCAAATCCAAGTCGGGCGAACCGGCGCACTCACCCCCGTTGCCTTACTGGATCCCGTGAAGGTCGGGGGAGTGACAATTACTCATGCGACTCTCCACAATCAGGAGGAAATTTCTCGCAAGGACATTCGCATTGGGGACACTGTGCTGGTGCACCGGGCGGGGGATGTCATACCGGAAATTGTTGCAGTTGTTTTACAAGATCGACCCCCAGACTCGATGGCTTTTCAAATGCCACAGTCCTGCCCGATCTGCGGCAGCCAGGCCCAAAAACTTGCAGACGAGGTCGTCCTTCGTTGTGTCAACGCCAGCTGCCCCGCTGTGATTCAAGAGTCACTGCGACACTTTGTTGCACGACGGGCCATGAACATCGACAAGGTCGGCGAAAAGCTTGTTCAAGCCTTGTGCGCCAAAGGACTTGTGGTCACCCGGGCCGATTTTTATCGGTTGGATGAGGCCAAACTGCTGACACTGGAAAGAATGGGTGAAAAGTCAGCCCAAAACATATTACAAAGTTTAGCCAAGAGTCGAAAAACGACTCTTGCACGGTTTCTCTTCGCACTGGGAATTCGGTTTGTTGGCGAGCAAACGGCGAAAGCACTGGCAGATCATTTTCTGACCCTCGAGAATTTTCTCGCGGCCGACGCTGAAGCCCTGCAAAAGATCCCGGATGTCGGCCCCAAAGTCGCAGACTCAATTTTGCGCTGGCTGCAGTCAGCACCCGCTATTCAGGATGCTCGCCAACTGATCCAGCTTGGCATTGAGATTGAAGAAAGCAGCCGAAAAACCACCGGACCGCTTTCGGGCCAGAGTTTTTTGATAACAGGCACGCTGCCCGTCAAGCGGGAAGAGGCCCAGGCCTTTATTGAAAGTCAGGGTGGAAAAATCTTAAGTTCCGTCAGTAAGAAATTGAATTACTTAGTCGTGGGAGAAGATCCCGGATCAAAATTGGCCAAGGCCCAGTCGCTTGATGTTGAAATCATTGACTGGCCTCAGCTGCAAAAATTAGCTCAAAAATAGCAAGCTCTGAGCTTCTTAAAGATGCTCAATAACGATATCGCGAGCCATGACAGTCTTGCGACCATCTGCTTTCGCGCTTTCGACGCCTTTGCTGCACAAAAGCTCAACCGCCTTGCTCAAAACATCGATTGTTTCGGCAGAGGTGTTCATTTGTCCCTTTTCTTTGATCATTTTTTTAACTTTCGAAGTCACTACCAATACGTCAGCCATGCGCCAATCCTCCTTCAACCAAAAAAGGTTGTCATAGCCCTATTTTAAAGACAATGAGATTCGCGGGAGGTTGCGTTTGCGGCGCATCAAGCTCCGGACCGTCTTTTTCGTAAACTCATCGGATTGGTGACAACTTGTCCGGTTCCATCCTTGAAGCTTCGCAAGCTGGCCTTGCGTGCCACAGGTCCGTCGGGCTCCAGCCAGACAAAGGTTTTTTGTTCGAACGAACGCGTGCACTCCACGTCAAGAAATGCCGGCGACCAGGTTCCTGAGTTGAGGTGCTCAACGGCACCGATCATTTCGTGTCGCGGAATGTGCGTGTGTCCATAAATCACCCGTTTCACACCCGTGATGGCCGCTGTTTGCGCTAAAGTTCTCTCGTCGGGCTCTTTGAAAACGGCAACTTTCGAGACAACCGACTTGGTGTAGAACAGAAAAAATGGTGCGAGCAGAGCCAATGGAATCAGCGCCCAGAAGAAGGACAGCGAAAAAACCTGCCGAACCAAGATCATCAGCTCAAAAATGACAAAGAACAGAAGGAGTGCCAAAAGCGCTCGATCCAGCCACAGCTCCCGCGCGATGAGAATTGGATTTTGTGCCGCGCTTGTGGTGAAAAGCTCGCGCATTTCACGCACCATCCGCGGTTCAGAGTTGGCGCGCAAAGCAATGTCGTTCACACGGTCTTCAATTTTCAAAGGCTCTTTGATGGCGCGCAAAAGACGACTCTGCACCGCCTGTCCCAGGGTCACAATCGAGCCAAAAAACCATGTGAACATGAGATCCGGCTGTGCGCGTATCATGTATTTCAAAAAAAATCGCACATACTGCGGAATTGTCATGATGTAGTTCGAGTCCACATGCGGGTTGAAAAAACCCATCCCATTGATGAGATAGCGGCAAGCGAGGTTTCCAAACGGCAGCGGAATTGTTTTGTAGTTGTAGCCTTGTGAAAAAGGATTGATGGGATCCTCACAAACACAGTAGGCGTCGTATTGATTGCCGTGCTCCACCAAGGTGTCGCGATTGGAAATGTAAAACCAGTCCACAAATTGCAGCTGTTTTTGTCGCTGGTCTTCCTGCCCCGAAAGCCGCAGATGATTGCGGATTTCGGTTTGCACTTCAGCGTAGTGCATTTCCAAATCATGATTACCCAAAACGATAATCACGCGATGACCATTGCGGATAAATTCCGCGAGGCCTTGAATAAACTGATCGTGGTCCGAAAGAATTTTTTGTATTTTGTAGACTGACCGCTCGGGCCTTGGCAGCAATCCGCGCCGCCGCTCCAGCCAGTTGACCCGAAAGCTGGGCTGCTCAGGAATCGACGTCACACTGTCGAAATCGAAAATGTCCCCATTCAAAATCAACTCGATGGTCTCTTTGGGATGCCCCTCGGAACTGTCGGGCGTGAGGGTTTGCAAATGCTCCAGGAACTCAACAAGTTTGTCGTCATAAAAAAACTGCCGGGTCTTGTACTTCTTCCACAGCGGAAAGCGCGGATTGATGGGCTCGGCCTCGCAAAGATGCAGGTCGCTGATCACGGCGGTGTATTTGGCAAATCGAAAATCCGGTGGACTGATCATCCTTCTATTTTGCGCTTAACCAAATCCTCCTGTAAAGTCAGGCGATGAAAGTTCTGTCCTTTTCTGAAATGCCCAGACCCATCGGAATTGTTGGGCTTGGCGTGACGGGTGCGGCGGTCAGCGATTTGCTTCTGGCCGCTGGCATCCCCGCCGATGCAGTCAACACCTTTGACTCCCAAAGTGCGCGGGCGCAATTTTCGGATCCAGGACTTTTCATGGCAACGGCCAAGCCTCAGACGCTAATTGTCTCGCCAGGTGTTCCGTTGAACACGGATTGGATTCAGTCTTTTCGCAAATCCGGTGGCTACCTGACAACCGAACTGGAGCTGGCCACTCTGACTTTGACCACAGAGAAAATTATTGCGGTGACCGGAAGTATTGGCAAAAGCACTGTGACCAGCGCTCTTGGCGCAGCGGTCGCAGCTTGGGATCCAGCCTGCTTCGTTGGAGGAAATCTCGGCGTTCCGCTCGCAAAGTATGCCGCCCAAAGACTGCGAAAACCCGAGCAGCAAAAAGCTCAGGTCCTTGTCCTCGAGCTGTCCAGCTATCAACTTGAGCGATATCGAAATCTGGCCGCTGAAGTTGGTGTGTTCACTTTTTTGACGCCCAATCATATGGAAAGGTATCCCTCCCTGCACAAGTACTACCAAACAAAGTGGGCTCTCGCGAGCCAGTCCAAGGCTCTAGTCCTTAACAAGCGCGGCGGCGATCTTGAAGATTTTGTCAGCCGGCAACCACTGTTACCACCGATGATGGGACAGACGCGTATCTGGACGGATCGAGACTGTATCCTCAGCCATCAGCACGATCTTGCAAAAGCCAGGCTTTTGGGTGAGTACAATCAGGACAATCTTGCGCTTGCCGCCGAAGTGATCCGTCATCTCAACTGGCCCCACTCCGCTTGGGAGGGCTTGCGTCTCTTTTCGGGCTTGCCGCATCGGCTGCAAAACCTGCCGGCACGAGGAGGCATTTCGTTTATCAATGATTCCAAAGCGACAACGATGGAGTCTGTTCTCAGTGCGGTTGAAACTGTTTTGGAAAAACCCAAGTGGCTCAAGATCTACCTGCTGTTGGGTGGCCATGACAAAAACCTCCCTTGGGAGCAGCTGCAAGTTTTGGGTCAGTACAGCACGCTTGAATTTGTTTTTTTTGGTGAATTTGGCAAGCCGGCCCAGAAAAGAACTCGGTTGTCAGGCGATTGCTATCCGACTTTGGCGACAGCCTTGCGTGCCTTGCCACACAAAGTACGCCCCGGAGATTTGGTTTTGCTGAGCCCCGGTGGGACCAGCCACGATGAGTTCCAAAATTTCGAGCAGCGTGGTCAGTTTTTCATCGACCAAATCGCAGCGCTCTTCAAAAATAATGAATCGAACGAGGGCGTGTCCTAAAGACTGGTTGTCAGTACGGATGTCGAGCCCGCATCAACGGGTACGACTTGTGTGTGAATGATCTCGGTTTTCTGTGGAACGACGACAACCGATTGAACGTTCGCTGGCACATTGAAAAACACATACCCTCCACCTGCCGTCAGCGTGGGCGTCACTTGACCGCTGGAATCGAAATAAACACGCCAGCCTTCGGAATAATGAGTCTCGTGTGACAGGTACACTTCATAGGTGTCCGCGACTTCCGAGTTCACGAAACCGACGATGATGCCCGACTCTGGATCTGCGGCAATTGCGCGCTGAGTGGCGAGGTTCTGCAACCAAGCTCGACGAACTTGTGGCAAATTCAAAGTTCCCTGATCATCCGAATACAAAAACTGCGCGGGTACAAAATCCTCACCCTCGGGGTAGGCGTAGCCCAAACTCAGCCGATGCAACTGCGGCAAATCCACGACGCTCGCTCCAACTGGGGTGGCCACCGACTGCGGCAGACTTTGCAGATCCAAATGCGCTGCGATCGGCGTTCCTGTGAACGCGTCAAAGACTTTGATCTCAGTTGTAGAATGCTGAGTCGTCATTTCGATATTGCCAACCGCAACAGCGTTTTCATCCACAACCGCATTGAAGTGTCCCACAACCACGCCCTCTTTGCTGGCCGTGACTTGATAGAATCCAGGCTCAAGATTTTGAAATGCAAAGTAACCGCCGGCGGCCGTGGCAGGAAGAGACTGCGGAATGAATCCCTGAAGATAAGTCACCTTGGCTTCGGGTTCGTTTTCCAGAGCCAATTGCACTCCGGCAACTGGCTTGCCCTCTGAAAGAACCTGACCAAAAATCATTCCACCCACAGTCGCGACTTTCGCGACTGACCCGACTGTCCCAACTGAGTCGCTCGTCAATTGCGCCAGTGTCTTTAGCATCTTTTCAGGCAAGAGAGCCAACGAAAGGTCCTCGCCGGCGGGCTGAATGAGAGTGGCCTCGCGAAACCCTGGTGCGCGCACCCGAGTTAAAGCCCACGAACTTTCAGCGACGTTGGGGTAGCGCAAACTGCCAAGCGCATCACTGGACTGCTCAACACCCAAAGAGGCAATCATCACATCCGCCACGACTCCGCGCTGAGAGTTGTTGTTGGTCGAGAGGATCCGCTGTGGCGACTTGTTAAAATCGACAAAATTGGCTGCCAAATGTCCACGATCTCGTAACATCATTTCCATTGCCGTTGCAGGAGGCACTCCGTTCAGCGGAGTGCGCGCGGTCGCAATGGTTGTGCCGTTGTGGTCCCGGATCATTGCGCGAAGCTCGCCACGGTTGTCTGCCACGCGAATTTGAAAGGACCCAGACGTTGGATCGAGCAGTCCGGTTTCCTGTGGCACTCCTTCAATAAAGTGACGAACCTCAATGGCCCGGTCACCCAGTGCCAGCCCTGGTTGCAAACGCAGCTGTCCCTGAATTTTCAATAGATTGGTTGCCACTTCAGGTGGTGGCTCGCCAGCCTCCCGAACATCATGAACATCCGACCAATCCAGACCGCGGCTTTTGGCCGCCTCAAGTCGATCGCGTTCTCGCAAGCTCAGGCCGGCCAGCAGCTGCTGATCCTGCTCTTGGTTTTTATGGTTTTTCAACTCAGCTTCACGCAAAAATGCCAAAGCTTTGTCCGCAGAAATCTTCAAGGTTGGAATGTGAATGACAACTTTATGAGGCAAATCCCAAACTTGACGACCTTCAATTTGGCGCGCCTGAATCAGCCATTGATTGAGATTCAAAGAGGGCTTGCGGGCGGCATCGGAAAACTCCTGAAGGATCGCGGCTGGTGGGGTGATGGCGGCGCGATTCATCTCTTCAAACGCCTGCCGCGGCGGAGTCATGACCGAAGCTTGAATAAGGAGTGGCTTTTGGATCGAACGGACAACAATTGGATTCAATTTTGGCGTGAGCGTAACAAGAATCAAGCCAGCCATGCCGCTCAAAAGTTGATAACCTGTTGGCAATCCAATCACTGGACCAAGGACTTTCATCGCACAACCAATCTGTGAAAATTCCTGAGATCAGTCTATTTAGAATGGACGAAAGTCGTCAATCATGTTGCGCTTTCCAAGACTTTCGTGAAGGAGCTTTTCGAGCTCCTGTGCGGTTTTTTCCGAAAGCTTTGGATCTTCGCCGACCAGTTCGTAGCTGTTGCGACCCACTCGCTTTTCGACATTCACCTGGACATAAATCTGGTAGGGTCGACGATCACCCAGAATCTGAAAGCGGGTCGCCAAACGCTCTTTTGCCGTGGCGGCATCAAAGTTGATGTCATCTTTTTTGCGACTGTAATAGGGCGATTCCATTTCGCGATTGCTGGGATTGACCTGCCGAAGTTTCCCGCCACACATTTCAGCAATCACAGCCCTGATATCATTCAAGCCATAGGCCTGGTCTGCCAAGCGCACGCCTTCGCCGGACTCACATCCGGCGAAAACGAGAACAGCACCGACGACAACCCAAGATTTCAATTTTGCGAAAAAACTCACAGCAAAACCCTTCCTTGAGCAAAAAACTCGATGGCCTCCGATGAGGCTGTCTTCGATCTTAGAATTTCATTCAGAGTCTTGGCAACAATAGGATGAACATATTCACCAGCGATTTCAGCCGCGCACTGGATCAATATGAAGTCTTGTAAAAACCGCGGATCTGGCAATGTTGCGCCAGGGACAAGCTGAATCAAATTCCCAAAAGTCAAAAGCACTCCATGGCTTGCAAATCCAGGCTCCAACGTTTTCAGGTGCGCAACATTGCGAAGCAGGATTTCCTTCGCAAGTTCAGTCTTCAGCATCAGAACCGCGACAAGTTCACTGCCGCCATTTGGACCATGGTCCTGACGATTGTAGATGCTGGACACGCGAAGCACCTCAGAGTGAGTTTTCAGCTGAGTGACCATTTTCCGCAAAGCTTTTTCGCCGTGGATTGTATCCGCATAGAGAGCAATTAGGACTTCAACCATTCAACACATCGTCCATCGTGTAGAGTCCAGCCCTGTTGCTTTGCTGACTGCGCCGATGCAGCCAGTGAGCCGCTTGAATGGCTCCTTCTGCAAACACCTTCCGGTCCAAGGCCTGATGCTCAAAACGAAGCCACTCATGTTCTGAAATTGCGTGGATTTGGTGCACACCAAAAATCCCGCCAGCTCGGATCGAGACCGGTGGCGGAAGCTTTGTTTCGAGAATTGTCGACAAAGTCTCCTGCAATGAAAGAGCGGTTCCAGACGGCGAATCTTTTTTGTGCCGATGATGAATTTCTTCAATTTGAAAATCAAAACCCTGCAGCCCCTTCAGGGCCATCATTGCTTTTTTCAAAACTGCAATTCCGAGACTCATATTTGGCGCCCACAGCACGGGAATTTTCTCGGACGCTTTTCGCAGCGGCTGAAGCTCGGATTTTTGCAAACCCGTTGTGCCCGAAAGAAAGGGGCAATTCCACTTTTGCGCCAGGCGAAGACTTTCTCTGAAGCCCTCAGGCGAAGAAAAGTCGATCACCAAATCTGGAGCGGGTGTTTTTGCACTGACCGAGCTGTCTGCTCGTCCCAAACCAAGAATGGTAATATTTCGGACCACAAGAAGGTCACTGATTTCTTTCCCCATGCGGCCCTGAGAGCCCATAAATCCAACATTCATGAGTCGTTGAAGATTTGTCACTTCAGAACCCCTCCGGCGACAAGCGTCTGTCGAAGCTGTTCGGTTTCTGCGGCAGCAAGCTCAACCAACGGAAGTCTGAGCTCCGCCGTGCGAATGACTCCCATAAGCTGAAGCGCCTTTTTGACCGGAATTGGATTCGCCTCGATGAAAAGACTTTGAATCACCGCCAAGTTTTTTGTCGCCTGTCGGTTCAACATGGCTTGGGGCACAACATGTGAGGCCACGGAGATCACGCCGTCACCACCCGCACTCATAAATTCATCATAAGTCGCATCATCACCGGACAAAAGAATAAATTCAGGCCCGCAACTTCTGCGAATTTGTTTGGCAAAACCAATGTCCCCTGTGGCCTCTTTGATCCCCACAATCCTTGGGTGCCGACTGAGTTTTTCAATGCTCTCAAGGTCCAGGCTGGTTATTGTACGGCCCGGAACATTGTAAAGAATCACTGGAATTTGCACCGCATCTGCCACCGCTGTGAAGTGTTCCACGAGTCCTCGCGCGGGTGGTTTGTTGTAGTACGGAACCACCACCAGAAGTGCGTCCGCACCGAAAGCCTCGGCAGCTTGCGAATCCGCGACAGTTTTGGCAGTGGAGTTCGAACCCGTTCCGACAATCAGAGGCATCGATGCGGGAACTTGCGCACGCGCCAGGGCGAACAGGCGCTGCACTTCGCTGGGCGACAGATTTGGACTTTCTGCTGTCGTCCCATTGATCACAAATCCTTGAAGACCTGCTTGAATCTGCTGCTGCAGAAGACGGCCAAAAGACTCCTCGTCAAGTTTTCCATCGCGAAACGGCGTGATAAGGGCTGTGAAAACACCACGCAGATTTTTTGGATTCTGATGCTGGTTCGCCGACCGGCCTGTCATAAATACTCCTCATAGACTTGCATTTCAAATTGCAGCTCCACCGGTCCACTTAAGACCGGGCGCAAGAGCTGACCTTCCTGTTCCCAACGAACCTGAAGGGCACCGCCCGGCATCGCGATCCACACTTCCTCTTTTTCGGGTGTTAACGATCTGACGTATTCAGCTGCGGCAACAGCGCCTGTCCCACAAGCCAGAGTAAAGTTTTCCACTCCTCGTTCATAAGTAATGGCTTCGCTGGCGTCAGAACCCACTTCGACAAATGTGATGTTGCTGCCAGCTTTGCCAAACTCAGCAGCGTGGCGAAGCTCCTGTGCCAAAGCAAAATCAGGTTCGCTTTCCAAGACAAAGTGCGGAACCCCAGTGTTGATGAAAAAACCGCGAACAGGTTCATGGCCGCGCTTGACGCTCAAAAGACCTTCGGGCTTCGCAACAGCCGGCATCAGGACTTCAACCCAGGGCTCCTGTTCGGCGCCTGCTTGCGCCACGATGACCTGAGCACGAACGGCCCCAGCAATCGTCGAAAATTGGATGGTCGGCTTGGTCTTGCAAAATTGATAATAATAGTAGGCGGCACAGCGTGCGGCGTTGCCACACATTTCCGCGGAGCTGCCGTCTGAATTGTAAAAGTCCCAAGTAAAATCCAACTGTGGCAAAGAGAGCGCGGGATCCAAGAAAACCATTCCATCCGTTTGCAAACCGACGGCGTCTTGACACACCCGCCGGACGAATGCGGCACGACTGGCTTTGGGCAACAGTTTGCTGTTTTCACCCAAAGCGTTAACCACAAAGAACGTGTTGCCGGCGCCCGAAAGACGCGTGAGTCGAAGAGGGTGGAGAGGGGGTGTCATTCGCGATCTCCGGTTGGCGCCACGGGATCCTCGAAGTCGCCTTCGATTTTCACTGGCTTTTTCTTTTTGATTTGCAGGTTTTGGGTGGCCTCAGGAAATGAAGGCTCGCCCCGGCCAAGAGGCGGCGCAACCAGTGGTGGCAAGGGCTTGCCCTTGACTCCGCAGGCCGAAAAAACCACTAAAATACAGATGCGAAAAAGAAATCCGATTTTTTTCATTTGTCGGCATTATGGGATTTCTTCAGAAAATTTTCAACCTCGCTTGTTCGAAGGCAGGTTTTTGGCTCTGGCGCATAGTCTCGCGCCTGGCGTGAATTGAGCTTTTGACAGTCACGGACATAGCGAACTGCCGCTTTTTCGTCTGTTTTCTTCAATTGATCGGCAATTTTCCACCGCCAGTAGAACAGCTCGGGAGGGCCCGAGAGGCTGGGCTTGGCATCCAGGGTGTCTTGAACCAAAGCGAGCCCTTGTTCGAGCTGACCACTGCGAAATCGCCTTTCAATCTCGACCAACTGCCAAAAAACGAGAAATTTACTATGCCTCAGATCGCTAGGGCGAAGAGCGAGTGCTTTTTCGAAGTGACCCAAGCAGAGCTCGGCCTGGCTTGTCTGCAATGTGACGACCTCGGACCCCGGATTTTGGCTCGAAGCCTTTTCCAGGGTTTTGATTGCTGTCGAGCAGTCGCCAAGCTGCAACTGCAATCGGGCAAGCTCGACTAAAACAGTCTGGTTGTCAGGCTCATCTTTCAGCGCATCGTTCAACTTGCTCACAGCCATGTTGGGATCCGTTTTGCGCAAGGAAACCCCCAGCTCATAATTCTGCTGGGCTTTTTCGGTCAGAAAGGTTTCGGCAATTTCATCAAATGCAACCTGCAGATCTTTTGCTGCGATCGTTCTTTTGTTGGCGGTCGCCAGAATTTTCAAGGCTCCGACACGATCTTTTTGGGCCAAAGCTTGACTGGCCTGCTCAATGGCCTCATTTGGCAAAATGTGCTGATTCGCGTCTCCCGCTTCCGCGTTTGAAACACAAAAGGAAAGGGCCAGCACCAGGCCAGCCCCTTTTCTCAAACTGAAAATTGGTTTGAACATCAATTCGCTTTGAATGATGTCAGCTCCAAATCAACGGTGCCCATTTGTGATGGGGTCAAAGCTTTCACCATACCAAAAACAGGAACTTTTTTAGGCGCAGCCCACTGCTCGATTTCAGAATTGTCTTTGCTGTTTTTTGCTTTGATGTACAGGCACTCAAATGTTCCTGCGGCGACGGTGATGGTGTCGGCTTTCTCTTGCTCAACTGAGTAAGAACCTTGGTCCGTGGACTGATTTTGTCCATTGCAAACCATTTTCTCAAGAGCGCCTGTGTTGGGATTTATAGTTTCTTGGCACGCTTGTTTGCCAGCAAAACCCAGGTCTGCGTCCTGTTCGATGACCAAAGCGGTGCTCGAAACAGATTTCACAGTCATGACCATCGAGCCATTGATGAAGCTTGAAATTTTCAAGCTGTAAGAAGCGGTGTCGCCAACTTTAAAGCCCAAACCAGCTTCGATTGAAGTCATCACAACGGTGTGGCTCAAATCCATCATGAGAGTGTTGATATCCATTGCAGATGCAACTCCGCCCAATGCCAAAATCAGTGCCGCGATCAAAGAACGTAACATGGTTCCTCCTTGAATTGTTAGTGGCCTTATCAGAGCGACGCCACCGACTAGAGTCAAGAGTCTTGTCCGCTTCCTAGTCCTCGAGCTGTGCCAAATTTGAGATCAAAACTTGACGCGCCTTGCTGCCATGGGCTTCTCCAACGACTCCATTGCGCTCAAAAGTTTCGACGATGCGAGCCGAGCGCGGATAGCCAATTTGGAAACGTCTCTGGATCGATGACGTGCTCACAGTTTTTTGTGTTTGCACCCAGCTGATGATCTGATCATAAAGTGGATCTTGTTCTTCGGCGTCACCAAAGGCTTCGTCGGTGGCTTCAGGAGAGTCCAAATCTCCGTCCAGAACTTTCATCAATTGCATGTCAAAGCTGGGACCACCCTGAGCCGACCAGAAATTGGCAATCGCGGCCACCTCGGCGTCAGCCAAAAAAGGTCCGTGATGACGAATGAGATTCGAGCCACCCGGGCTCTTGAAAAGCATGTCACCTTTTTCCAAGAGCTCTTCAGCTCCGCTCTCATCCAAAATCACTCGGGATTCCAGCGATGAGCTGACTTTAAACGCGATTCGGCCTGGAATATTCGTCTTGATCAAACCCGTGACGGCTTCTTTCCGTGGGCTTTGTGTTGCAAGCAGCAAATGAATTCCGCTCGCGCGGGCTTTTTGAGCCAAGCGAATCACCGAATGCTCAACATTGCTTTTGTCTTGCGCCATCAAGTCGGCAAACTCTTCCAGAATAATCACCATGTAAGGCAGTTCTTGCCAATAGTACTTCTCATTCTTTTTGCCCGGGGTCGCATCAAACTCTTGGTTGGCCTTGTCGTGTTCGGCACTTTGCTCTGCTGTCAGCTTGGCAACAGTTTCGTTGTAGCCCTCAAGCCCGCGGGCCCCAAAGTGACTCATCGAGCGGTAGCGTTTTTCCATTTCATTGACGGCCCACTTCAACGCCAAGACCGCCTGGCGAACATCGGTGATCACCGGCATTGCCAGATGAGGAATGCTATCAAAGGCCGCGTAATCGACTTGTTTGGGATCGACGATCATCAGCTTCAAAGTCTTCGGCGAGTGTTTGAACAGGAGGCCCGAGATCAATGAAACAGTAAAAACGGACTTCCCAGAGCCCGTGGTTCCGGCCACCATCAAATGCGGCATGCGACGGAGATCCACGACTTTGGGTTCACCTGTCGAAGTTTTCCCAAGCGCCACAGGCAGCTTCATATCTTCGCGCCAAAAATCTTCCACTCCCAACATGTCTTTGAAATACACGATCTCACGATGTGCATTGGAGGTTTCAATTCCCACGACATCGCGGCCCGGAATCGGTGCGAGAATACGCAAGGACTCACTTGAGAGAGCCATCTTCAAATCCCTGGCCAGTGCCGTGACGGCAGTCAGTTTGACGTCGGCAACGGGTCGAAATTCAAACATCGTGACAGCCGGACCGGGCACGGCATTGACAACCTCGCCGTTGACATCAAATTTGGCCAATTTCTCTTTCAAAATCTCAGCTTTTCTTTTGATTTCTCGCTCATCGTAGCGAATCCGTGAAGCAGGAGGGTCAGGCAGCAGATTCAACTTTGGCAGATCCCAGTTTTCCACTTGCCGTGGGACGCGGGAAGGAATCACAATTTTTCGCCGTTCGGGCTTGGTCTCGACGGGCGCCCCAGGTGAAGTTTCCAGTGTCAAGGCCGCAAGAGAGGCCTCGGGCTGTTGGGGGTCCAAAATACTTTCAGCGCCCTTTAAAAATCGTGGGAGCGAAAGTTGGGGCTCAGTCTCGGTGGCCTTTGGAGACTCCGCTTGAGTGTTGGCTTTGGTCTTTGTCTGAGCTTTTGCCACAGAAATTTTCTGGAGCTTTTCAGCTTTGTGCTTTTTCCAAAATCCCACGAAGCCTTTGCGCAAAGTTGCCATTAGTGGCAACGGCCAGTTGATCAGCTCAGCCAACCGACGTTCTGAGAAGAAGACCGTCAAAACGGCAAACGCAGTCCATAAAACAATCTGCGCTCCAATGCGATTGAAGATTGTTGCAAGAGCACTGCTCAGGCCCAGGCCGACCAAGCCGCTGACAGCGATTTGATTTTGATAAATGCGTGTCTGTGGAAAATAAAGGCCTAACAGGGAGCTCGTGGTGAAAACGGCCAATGCGGCCCAGACCAAGCGAAGGCTCTTCCAACGCATCGGTTCCGCCTGAAAGGCCTTGAAGCTCAGCCGCGCGCAGCCCAAAACCAGCAGCCATGCCGACAACCCCAACACCTGCAGAAGCCCATCAGCAAGGAAGCTTCCCACATAACCACAAAAGTTAGTGGCACGCAGAGACCTGCCCAACGAATTCAGAGAGGGGTCGAGTGGATTGAAGCTGACCAAAGACAAGGCCAAGAACAGGCTCGAGGCGCCATAAGCCAATCCCAAAAGATCGTGACGAAATTTTTCAAAGAGTCGATTCATAGCCCAACTTTAACGTCATTTCAGGTGGTTGTGGCAGTGTTCTTCATGGATTGTCCACCCGACCTTGACTTTCATCCATGCGAGTTTGATAAATCCCCGACTTCAGACGGGGAACGAAGACTCATGATCAAAATCAATGAGATTTTCTACAGCATTCAGGGCGAGTCCACGCGCGTGGGCCTGCCGACAGTCTTCGTTCGGACAACCGCCTGTCATCTGCGTTGCACATACTGTGATTCCAAATACTCCTATGATGAAGGCCAAATGCAGTCGATTTCAGAAATTCTGGATCAAGTTCGGGCCTTTGGCGCACCCGCTGTGTGTTTGACGGGTGGCGAACCTCTGCTCCAAAAGGAGTGCTGGGAACTCATGCGCCAACTTTGCGATGAGGGCTACCAGGTGTCGCTCGAGACCAGCGGCGGAAAGTCCTGTTTGGGTGTCGATCCACGAGTCAAAATTATTTTGGATGTCAAAACACCTGACAGCGGAGCCGCAGACTCTTTCTTGCTGCAGAACTTGGACCTTGTGAATGAGCACACCGAATGGAAATTTGTGATCTGTTCCGAAAGAGATCTGGAATGGTCAGAACAATTTTGCCGTCAACATCAAATTTTTGAAAAATACACAGTTTTATACAGCCCATCATTTGGAGTGATCGAGCCCAGGTGGCTGGCAGAAAAAATTCTGCAAAAAAAATCAGTCGCACGCTTGCAATTGCAGCTGCATAAATATATTTGGTCTCCCGAAACACGCGGAGTCTGAAAGAATTCTTTTTTCACTTCGTGTTTTTTCGGATATAAGGACCGCCACCCAAAACCGCACTGTGTAGGAGAACCATGACGCCGAATCTGAATAACTCGGATCATCTTTTTGTCGCCAATCTGTCCAACGTGAGCTTGGAGCGACTGATTAAAAGTAAGCTGGAAGTTCTGTTCACCCAGCAAAAAGATGCTCAAGTTGAACTGACCGGCTTGTACAATATCGTATTGGAACAAGTTGAGCGTCCTCTGTTGGAAATTGCTTTGCGCGCCCACAATGGAAATCAGGTGAAAACGGCCCAAATGCTGGGAATCAACCGCAACACCTTGAAAAAGAAAATCGACAACTATAAGCTGCGAGTGAAGAAAGCGACAATTTAAGTTCATTAAACGCGGGCCACACCACGTGGCCACAGCTTGTCTAGGCCCGCGCTGATTTCTGAGTCACTTCATCTGGGGGGATGATGGCAATGTCGACAAGTTCAGCCAGTGGTCATGCGGGATCTGGTCAAAAGGTCCCGCCACAAAATCTAGAGGCCGAACAGTCCATTCTCGGCGGATTGATGCTCGACAAGGACGCCTGGGATGTGATTGCCGACATGGTTCAGGCCGGTGATTTCTACAAACCCGCACATCAAATTATTTATACGACAATTGGACAGTTGATCCTTGCCAATCAGCCTATTGATCTTATCACCGTGAGCAATGCTCTCAACAGCCAGGGCGAACTGGAATCCTGTGGCGGCGCCCCTTATTTGGGAGAGCTCGTTCATCGGACTCTTTCTGCCGCTAATATTTCAAGTTACGCACGCATTGTTTACGAAAAATCGATTCTTCGTCGTGCCATTCAAGCGGGCTCTGAAATTATTCAAAATGCATATGATGAAAATTTCACTGAAATCGGTGTTTTTATCGATGCGGCAGAAGAAAAGTTTTATCGACTTGGCCAAGCGAAAAAAACCGAAGGCTTGATGAATCCCTTAGAGGTCGTCAAAACCAGCATTGCGAAAATTGAAGATCTTTACAAGCGCAAGGCTGATATCACGGGAATACCTTCAGGTTTTGCGCATCTCGATCGCATGACCGCCGGCCTGCACGGTGGCGAGATGGTGATCGTTGCCGCCCGTCCCTCGATGGGAAAGACCGCGTTCAGCTTGAATTTGGCTCAGCACATCTCGTTTCGTCAAAAAAAGACTGTGGCTTACTTTTCGCTCGAGATGTCTCGTGAGGCCGTCATGATGCGACTTTTGGCTTCAGAGGCCCGCATCAACATGAAGGATATTCGCTCGGGGCGGATTAATGATCAGGCTTGGCCCAAGCTCATCGAAGCCGCGAGCAAAATCTCTGAAAGCAATTTGTTTATTGATGAAACGTCGAAGGTCAGCCCGCTGGAGGTTCGTTCGCGTTGTCGCCGCCTGAAAGCTCAGCATGGCCTTGATTGCATCATCATCGACTACCTGCAGTTGATGAGTCTGAAGACCCGCGTCGAGAGTCGTGAGCGCGAGGTCTCTGAGATTTCAAGTTCTCTGAAAGCCCTGGCAAAAGAATTGGACGTCCCGGTCATCGCCCTTGCTCAGCTGAATCGGGGAGTTGAGGGTCGAACCGAAAAACGCCCGATGCTGTCGGACTTGCGTGAATCGGGTTCGATCGAGCAGGACGCCGATGTGATTATGCTTCTTTATCGCGAAGATTATTACGACAAAGAAAACTCCGATGTGGCCGGCAATGCTGAGATCATCATTGGCAAACAAAGGAACGGTCCGACAGGCACAGTGAAGTTGAAGTTCGACGCGGAGTACGGTCGGTTTCGCGATGCCGACCCTGACAATGTTCATCCTTTGCCCCCGCCTCCAAATGGTGGTGGTTTTGGTGGCAACAAGGGCCCCGGGGGACCACCTCGCAATTTTGCTCCTGGAGCCAGCACCTAGCTCTTCGCTGGCACTCTCTCTGCACATTTAAAATGTCAGCATTGGGCAGTGGACCCTTGCTGAACTGAATTCGCCGAGAGGAGCTGTGTGCCCCTTCGTCTGTCGACGTTTTTGACAGCTGTTGTGCTTTTCTCCAGCACCTGGCCTTGCTTTGCTCAAGTCCCTGCTTGTCACCAAGTTTTGGCCAAGACCTCAGCCTACGCAGATCTCACGGCAGACACGCTGCAAACTTTGGAGGTTTATGCACAAACCCCAACCAGTCGTCGAAGACAGCTTTCGGCTGAGGCCTGGCTTCGCTACAAGAACACTCCTGGCCCTGTCGCGGCCCGAATCGACCTCAGTGCCCCTGAGCTGTTCGCAGATGACACTGTCAAAAATTCTCGCGGCTATCCGATCAGCCGGTACGAAGACGCCGTACTGAAGCTGCGCAAAGGGGATTGGATCACCATCGGAGAGCGACGTTACCACTTGGGGTCGTTCCTCGGCGCTGGCAATGCGACACATGTTTTCGCCGATGCCGACAATCCTGCACAGGCGATTCGCATACCCTACCTGGTGATCGAAACTTATGCCGCGATTCTTCCCGCATTGACCCCGTATGCAAATCGCCCGCTGCCGCCGCGTTTTTGGTATTGGCCGACCGTCCGCTTTGCTGATGCGGCTTTACTGAACTTGCAGCAACGCGGCCTGGAGCACTACCCAAATAGCGTCAAACTTTTAGAGATGGATCCTTTGGGGCGCGTTGCCGTCGTTTCACGGGTGCAGGGGAACGAAGTCGCAAGCTCTTTTATCGGTGGCCTCCTCACACCGCGAGCACGAGAGTCTTCGCCACCAAAAGAGCTTTATTATCCAGACCCCCAAAAAAGTTACGAAACGGGGAGCAACTTTTTGACCCGACCTGAATCTTGGCCCCGAGAAACAAAAATCAAAATGCAGCTGCTGGTTGATGCTATGGTTGCCAATCAGCATGGTCGCATCGAGTATGGGTACGCCAGCCTCAACACAGGGCTGTTGCGCCAATACGTTTGGGACACATCCTTGAACGAGTGGCTCTACGTCGACCACGAAGAAATTCTGACCGAAAATTTTCTCGATGAAGTCTTTGCACATTACCGAAAATTAAGAGCCGCCCTCGAAAACCAACAGCATCCCTGATGTCCCCCAAGGCAGCCGCAAACTAGCCCAAAATCCAGCTCACGACTCCCCGAACCCTCCCAAAGCGCGAGTAACCGGAGGGGTCCTCTGTGGGGCCTCTGGCAAGCGTGAAGCGTTCTCGCCCGCAGGGCGAGATCCCAGCCTGAGCCCAAGGACGGGCGGGCCTCACAGAGGGCCCCTCCGGCTTACATTCCTGGCCTTGAGATGGGATTCCCCGGCGGTCTAAGCTCGTGCTAACCGATTGCAATTACGAGATTGTCATTGGTTTAACAAGGGGGGGTTCTCATGGTCGAGGATCTAGTGAAGCTCATGGTTGAGCAGTGGAGTTTGCCAGAACATCAGGTGCGCAATTTTCTGACGAAATCGTTGCATCTCAATGCCGATGCCAATTCGGATGAGGGCCTCGAGGCTTTGCGTGAAGCCGTCGCGGGATTGCTCCAGGATCATATCCTTTCAGAAAATGAGCAGTAGATAAAAAGAAAGCGGGCCACGGGCCCGCCTCTTTTTTCATTCATGTGAGCCTTCAAAGCTGTGCGATCCGACGATCGCATCCAGCTTCTTGTCCTAGGCGCGCTCAACAACAACTTGGATCGTGGCTTCCAGGCCTTCACCAAAGCGGATTGTGGCTTTGTGAGTTCCCAAAACTTTAATCGGTTCTTCCAAATGAATATCACGACGATCCACAGAATATCCCAGCTTGTCGAGTTCGCGGGAAATTTCAGTTGTCGTAATTGTGCCAAACAACTTGTCGGAATCTCCGGCGGCTGCTTTGAATTTCACTGAAGTGCCCGCCAATTTATTCAAAATCGCCTGGCGCTCGGCGCTGGCTTTTTTCTTTTTGACGTCGGCCACGCGCTGAAGGTGTTCCCATTCGCGAACACGCGTCTCAGTTGCTTCGGTCGCCAGTTTTCGCGGCAATAAAAAATTGCGCGCAAATCCAGCTGATACAGCTACGACTTCGCCAACTTTACCTACATCTTTAACATCTTTTTGTAAGATCACTTTCATACATGTTCCCCATTGTTAGAGTTTTTCTGTTTCATCCTGAAGTTTCGAAGTCTTTTACGGAAATCAATCCAGTAATCCGCAAAGCCAACTGCACTCAGGACAAAGAACAGCTGACCAACGACTATAAAATAAAGCAAAAATCGAATGAAAGCACCCACTCGGAAGACAATCAGCGCAAGCTCCATCACCGCAAGACCCTGAAAAAGATAAAGTCCCATCATCACTGTGAAGATGTTGGAGGCAATCAAATTCAAAACTGCCGGCTGCAATTTCAGAAACGTTCCCAGAAAAGACAGCATGGCCAACCACACAAAGCCATCTGGAACTCGAAAGTCCAACGGCTTGAGGTGCAAAGCGATCCGCTCAAAAGGAAGTCCCAAGATCAGCGCCACTTTGCGATCCATCATCAGTGCAAAACCCAAATTCATCAGATGCAAAAGCACCACCACAGACGGAATTTGCGACAGAATAAAGGCCGCGTTCACTTCCAGACCCGCAAGCGTTGTCGGTGCGTCAGTCGAAGGCTTGTTGGCTTGAAGTTGATCCAAAGTCGATTTCAGTCCGGACTGAAGTTCGGCGACAAAATTCTGTCCCAGCCAAGTCGTCACCAGCCAAGTGCCACCAATGAGAACTCCTGATGCCACGACCAAAGAAAGAAAACCAGCCCAGAAGCCAGCATGTCCTCTTTCCTCGAGCTCCGCATAAAGCCCCACGACAACCCAGCATGACAAGACCAAAAACGCGACGGGCGTCAGTTGCAGAGCACTCACAAGACCAAAAAGCACAAGCCCACTGAGCCAAAAAGCTCGAGCTCCATAAACATTCCGCAACACCCGCAAGATAGGTGTCGCCAAAAACGAGACCAAGATCGACAAAATTGCCGACAAGATCACCAGCGGAATGAATTTTTTAAGCCCAGGCTTGAGCTCGCTTCCAGTCATCATGGGTGAACCACATCTGTTTCAGGTGGTTATTCGCCGTGAGCCGCGGCTGCTGCTGCAGCTGCTCGTTTGGCCTGAATTTTAGCCTCACGCTCACGTTCACGTTGTGCCGTTTCCTGCAAACCACGTTTGAAGTTTTCGACAAATTTGCTCAGCGAAACGCGAGAGTCCAAAGCTGTGTGCGTGAAGCGCAAAACTTTGTCATTGATCCGCATGGTCCGCTCAAGCTCTGCAACTGCAGCTGGCTGAGCCTCAAAAGTTGTGTGGAAATAAATCGCTTTACGAGTTTTTCCGATCACATTGGCCAGCGAACGCTTGCCCCAAGTCTCCAGGGAGTGAACACTGCCCTTGAAACTTTTAATTGTGGCCGCATTTTTGCGAAACAGTTCTTTTTGCTCTTCCAGATTGGCGTCTGGGTGAACAATCACGACGGCCTCATAAGGGCGCAGAACTTCTGTTGATTTTTGCATTACTTTCCTTTCGGTTAAAGCCAATGGGTCATCCCACCAGCAAGGATTGAGGGAGGGTCTAGCATCTTGGCCCAGGAATCTCAAGAAAGTCCGCTAATTATTTGTGCATTTGCCCCTGGCTTCGCAAAATAGAGGGATGTGGCTGTTTTTGGAGGTTAAATCCGGTGAATTGAACGGGCAGAGGTTTCCCTTGCGGGAAGGCCTCCGCATTGGGCGCGGAACGGGTGAAATTCTTCTCAAGGACTCCAAAATCTCTTCGCTGCACGCTCAAATCGAACGTGAGAAGTCTGGGCAGTTGGCCTTGGTCGACCGAGGCTCAGCCAACGGCATTGTGATCAATGGCCAGAAAGTGGCGCGCGTCATACTCATTCCGGGAGTCAACTTTCGTTTGGGTCGCACGAAATTTTCGGTTGCCGAGGGCCCTGCTCCGGAAGGCGACTCCTTCGTGGAGACTCAAGTCGTCAAACCGAAGCAAAAACAGCAGCTGAAGATGTGGCAGAAGACTCTCATTGATGAGGTGCCGCTGCTGCTGGCACAAAATCGCCCTCCCGAGGTCAACATCGCTCCCTTTGTTCACGCTGTGCAATTGGAGTTCACTCAGGGCGCTCAGTTTGGCCAAAAGCTCGTCATTGGATACGGGCCCCGGAAACTCGGGTCCGCACTGTTGGACATTGAAATTCAGGATGCGATGACACCCTTTCTGGCTTTTGAGCTTGTCCCAGAAGGCAGCGACGCTCGGTTCGTGACAAGAGATCCAATCGTGGTCAGACTCAACAGTCGGGCGACCGCCAGCGCAATCTTACAGGAGGGCGACACTATACAGATTGGCGATTCAATCATGTTGGTGTCCTTTATCAAATGAACCCAATCTTAAATCTTCATGAAGTCGCCAAGGACACTGGCTTTTTCGCCGCCGATGATGGGACACAAATCTATTTCGAAACTCATGGGGCCGGGGAACCGATTGTTTTGGTCTATGGAATCTGCTGCTTGATCAATCATTGGCACCACCAGATCGCACACTTTGCCAAAACCTACAAAGTCATCGCCTTCGACATGCGCGGTCACCACCTGAGCGAAACTCCCACCGACAAAACGAAGCTGACCATTCGAAATATCGCCGACGATGTCCGCGCGCTTTTGGATCATTTGAAAATTCCGCAGGCCCACCTTTTTGGACACAGCTTCGGCGCACCAATTCTGATTACCTTCGGCGGAAAATACCCGGAGCGAGTTCGCAGCCTGTCTTTTATCAATGGCTTCGCACAAAATCCCATCAAGGGAATGTTTGGTCTGGATGTCATCGAGCCTCTCTATCATTTCATCGAAAAGCAGTACTGGTTGGCGCCAAAAATGTGGGACCAAATCTGGAAGCTTGCAATCAACAACCCCTTGGCCATGTTTCTTTCTGGAGTCGCCGGGGGATTCAACCTTCGCCTGACACAATTTGAAGATATTGAAATTTACACGCGCGGCGTCTCGCAGATGGCGCTGCCTGTTGTTTTGCCTCTTTTTGCCGATATGATGAGTTTCAATGGAACCGACATTTTAAAAAAAATGCACCTGCCAACGCTGATTATTGCGGGCGAAAAAGATGCGGTCACACCCATGCACTTTCAAGAGGAAATGCACAACCTGATTGCCGACTCAAAATTTGTTTGTGTTCCCTATGGGTCTCACTGCACGCAATTGGATTATCCGGACTACGTCAATCTGAGTCTCGAACGCCATATCCAAACCCACCGTTGAGAATTTTGACAGGTGAATTCTTCATCCTTTTCGGTTCGGAAGTCTGTTTTTTTGCGCCACAATTGCGCCAAATCTCCTCCGTTTGCTGACCCCGCATGCGCCAATCGCGCCAGGTTTTGTCTGAACTCCTGGTGGGCACGGCTGATTTCAGGTGCTTACGCTCCCACCTCTGCGGTTTGAATTTGTCAGTCGCGGGCTCTTGCCGCTTCCTTTAAAAGTTTTGGAAACAACCAAATCACTTTTACTTGAGTGACTAACAATAAGGAGTTCTTATGAAACTGAAACTTTGGACATTGGCTGCATTGACAGCTCTGTCCCTGACTGCGGCCGCTGAATCTCAATCTGTCATGAGCGGAACTACGGGCTGGTTCAATCAGTCCGATGTTTTGCGCCAAGCTTTTCCGACGCCCACATTCGTTGACAAGATGGTTTTGAAAGCCGAAGGCGGCGCCAACTTCACAATGGCACAAGTTTATGCCGACGGTGAATGGGTTGCAAATTTGGGCGTTCCAGGACGTGATCCTGAGTATCCTGTTGTGATCCGCAAACGTGTGACGAATATTACCATTCAGTTCAATGGCTCAGTCCACATCTGTGAAAATCTGATTTACGGTGCACCTGAGCATCACCACCGATTGGATGAAATGGACGGGTCGGCTTCCAGCAGCGATTCTGTGCAAGAGCTTGCTGACAAGGCCTCAATCACCGTCAACTACTTGCAAGAAAATCTTTCCGATGAAGATTTCAACACCTATCTGAAGCCAATCCGCAAGGCGGCCCTGCGCCTGTCGGCCTCTGCCGGTGGCCGAAGTGCGACATCGGACTACACGCGTAACAAAGCGATCAATTTGATCGCGGCAATCAAAGCTGCTGATGGGCTGGAAGACAAGCTGATCGAGCGTGAAAAGTTCAGCGACGCCGTTCGCAACTTGGAAACCATCAAAGACGCTTTGGAACACAAATACGAAATTGATGTTCGTGTGGTCGGCAAATAACCCCTTCTCGCGCCAGTCGGCCCCCTTCCGGCTGGCGCAATTCTTGTAACCGAGTTCACCCGTTGAAGTTTGATTTCATTTCTGGTCCATCCACAGGAGGATTTATGTTCGGTCTCAATTTTACCGCCCCTGGGCACACGGCGAAGGCCGCCTGGATGGGCGTTTTGTCTAAAAGTTTAACAGCCGGTTTGGCGCTCTCAACCTTCGCAGGCCAGCTCGCTCAAGCGGACGACGTCGCATTTACTCGAGGTGACGGGTATGTCCGCTTCTACCCTGCAAAACTGAACTGTTCAAAACTGCCCTGCACAGTGCGCGTCCCCGGCACCTTTATCGTTGTCACTTTTCGACCCGATGCCTCTTTCCAAACCAACGTCGATTTGATTGGCGCGACGGCGAGGCTCACTTTGGCATCGGCAGCCGGCTACAGCGACCCTTATTTGGCTCACGTAAATATGGACGCGACAATCGATGCCAATCACCATGCTTCAGTCATTTTTACGACAGGCCGAGATGATTTTTCTACGAGCTCAAACTACCGCTCATTTTACGTCAACGCTCGTGGCGCAAGGTCACTTTCGATGTCCGCAGGTAGCACTTTGTATTACAAACACTCAGGAAGCTCCTCCGCTGATGAAATCCTGAATGGACAGGTGACACAGTACGAATCCATTGATGTCTCGGTCGCTGATATGAAAATTTCTGAGGATCTGAAGATTCCCACCTACACCCTGGCAAGAGATTTCGCCTTTGCCTTGGATCAACTGCAGTCCTTTGAAAATGGCATGAAGAAAAGCGATCGCCCTCACGTCGTCCGCCTGCGAAGAGCCTTGACGGATGCCCTTGAGACCATGATTGACAAAAGCGGCAACGCCAGGCTGCCGGTGACGCATTCTCGCGTGCAAGAGAACGCTCGCGTGGTCTTGGTTCTGTCCACTGTCTTGAATGAAATTATGGACGACTACGGAGTTGTCGACAGTCTGACGATTCCGATCCAAGCGCTCGAAACTTTAGAAAGCGAGATCCGGCTTTCTTATGGTTGGGATGAAGGTATGGCGGGCAGTGGTTCAAAAGCTTTGGCTGCGATCTCTGATGGCCTCGATGTGATTTTGCGCAATCTGTATCGTTCGTCGGCCGCCTTTGGAGCTGCACGACCTGAACCCTTCAGCGCTTTGCAAAGAGCGAATGTCAACTTGAATGCTGCCGTTCGTGCGACCAAAGGTGGTGATATGCATGCGACAGCGCAAGTGGCTGCTCTGACAACAGCTTGGAATTCGCCCGAATGGCAAGCGCAACTTTCGCAACTTTTAGATGCTCCTGCTGATTTTCAAAATCTTGTCCAAGGTCAGCTGAAAATCATGCTGGAAGAAGTTGAAAGTATTGCCGAGTTGTCAGGTCAAAACTTTACAATCACCGACAAACTGCAAAATGTGAAAAAGCAATGAGACTGCAAAATTCCCCGACGCAATCAAAAAAACGACTGGAGGCCCACGGGCCTTCACTGTCGTTTTCATTGCAGACGGGAATTCCAACGGATGTCCTCTTGCAGCTTGAATCCCAGCTGCGCAGCCTGAAAAATCCAGCACCTTTTCTGCTGCAGCTTCATCAGCAATGCCCCGATCTTGCCGAACTTGCGCTGGAACAGGGGCGCTACAGCCTGGCGCTTGAACTTGAGCTGCAGGAGCCCCTGAGTCAAATCAAGGCTCTCACTTTTGTTGGCCGGAAAACAGAGGTGCAAGACCTCTTGAGCAAAGCCGACATCCTGAAACCCGGGCTTGCCGGTGCTTTGCGAAGTTACTCTTTGCGCCTTGCGGGCCAAGCTCCCGAAGCTCTTCGTCTTTGGCAAGAAGCCGTCATCCCGGGATGGCAGAACCTCAGTTTGCAACAGCAGGCTGAATTGAAGCTTCATGCCGGTGGTTTGTTTTTCAGCCTCAGTGATTTCAGTTTGGCGCTTGAGAATTACGCCGAGGCTTTTTCTTTTTATTCGAAACTGAACCGTCCTGGCAAGATGGCGGTTGCGGCCTTCAACTGCTCGATTGCCGTGGGCTACTTGGATCGCCCTCTGGACGCAAACACCTGGCTCTGGCGGGCCGAAGAAATTTTAGAAACTTATCCATTGCCTCATTTGCAGTCCTCGATACAACTTTCGCGAATTGAAAAACGTGTTGCTCAGGGCGCTCATTTGGAAGCTCACGTACTGTGCCAAGATTTTCTAGCCAAGGGTGACCTTTCGATGGTCCAAAAAGTTTTGGCCCTTCAGGCGGAAGCTCGCTCTTGCTTGGAGCTGGGCTTGGCCTTTGTCGCCGAATCAGCAATTGCAGAAGCGCGAAAGTTTCTTTTGCAATATCAAATTTGGCAGTACGAACCCTTTCAACGTGCCCTTGAAATAGATCTTGAGTTCTTCACTGGGCGCGCTTTGGCCAGGCCTCCGTTGGGACAAAGCGTGGCCCCAGCGACAGTCGATCAAAGGGCGGAACGAGATTTGGTGATTGCCATTGCACGCAGATGCTGGCTGCGACAAGAGGTTCAAAAAATTCCCCGCGCCATCCAAGATCTTGAGCCCTTTGCAGCTCAATTGCCCGAGGACATCCAAATTTTAGTTCTTCAGAATACCGGCTTGGCACCCCAAACACTGCGTGGCTTTTTGTCTCAGTGCTTGCTCAATCTGGGAACTCGCGGAATGAGCTCGCTCGTTCACTTGCAGAAAAACTGGCGCACGTGGTTGCAACAGCAGCCTGAACTCTGCGAGCAGTCCCCTCTTGCCAAAGGTTTGAATCAGGTTTTTGGCGGCGTTGAGGCTCATTTTGTTGGCAATTTGATCTTGGCCAGTCGACATTATTCCGAGGCCCGCGCAACTTTCGAACGTGGCGGCGTTGATCGGTGGCGCAGCCTGGCTTTTGGACTTTTGGCTGTCGTGGATCCACACGAGCATCGCGCGTGGATTGCGTATCTCAACGAGCTTGGTGCTGACGAGCAGCAGTGGCTGCAAGCCCATTTTCGCCGCAACTGGGGTCTGAATATCTTGGCAGGTCGTTGGTTGGTGACGGATGAAGCGACTGAGCTGGCAATGGCAGATACAGCTTCGACTCAACCGAACCACTATGATCTCTTTTTCAATACCAATGATCAAATTGCATGGTTGCGCGGCGAGGCTCTGCCACTCAAGGGCGTTCTTTTGCAGCTCCTGCAGGTTTTGATGCAAGCTCCGCGCGTTGAGGGCCTGGCAAAAGAGTCTTTGGCCGAAAAAGTTTGGCAGCAAAAATATGATCCCCTGGTCCATGATTCTTTGATCTACACAACGGTGAATCGACTGCGTGATTTTGTCGCCGTTGAATCCGTTCGCGGAGCCTATCGCCTGCCGCCGAGTTGGAAAATTGCCACCTTGGCTTCCGGTGATCTGGGTGCCGACCGCTTGTCTTCGCGACAGCAAACAATTTTGAAAGCCGCGGCCGCACAAAAGCTTCTGCAAAGACACGATATCGTGGGGCTGATCCAGGTGTCAGAGCGCACGGCGCTTCGCGAGCTTTCACAGCTTGTTGCGCTGGGTTTTTTAGAAAAGTTGGGTTCGGGCCGCGGTGTCAGTTATCGAAAGGCAGGCACATGAGACGCTCTTTCTTCCTTCTGTTGAGCACGCTTTTCATGAGTCCGGCTGTCCTTGCGGATCTCAATTGCACACTTGTACAGGTGACAACCAGTGAAAGTGCCGGGCGGGTGCAAAAATTTGGCAATGGCTTTGCGGTGACCAGCCAGCATATTTTAGTCAACGATCACACGCTGTCAGCTGATTCAAACCTGGTTGGAGTCCTCCTGCAGGGGCCCCTCAGTCGGCCCGTCGTAGGGCGCGTGATTCATCGTGATTTTCACACCGACTTGGCCGTGGTGCAGTTGGATTCCACCAAGCTAAGCCCTTGCCCGATCTCACCCACTCCCCAGGAGCTCCTGCAAGGCGAAGTTGCAATTGAGGGTGGCCAAAAAGGTGATCGCCAAAACTCAACCGTGCAGGCAGAAATTGCCAATCCCGTTTCGACGAAGTCCACTGTGCCGGGAATTGCTCAAGCCGTCGAGCTGCTTCTCGACGGGGGATTGAATTTCAGCCCAGGCCGAAGCGGAAGCGTGACTGTGCAAGGTGAAAAAATTGTTGGCATGCTCACGCAAAAGACCGCCGAGGGGGCCTTGCTCGCCGTGCCCAGTCACGTTTTGGCCCAAAAACTCAAGGAAATCCAGTCGGGCCATTTTGTTGAACGCCGATATTCGATTGATTACAGCACAGGAACAATTTCCTTTGGTGGGCTGAAAGTTCCAAGTCCGAATTCATCCGGAGGCACGCCCCACGAAATTGGTGGAACTCCCCATGAATCCGGTGGCAACCCCCACGAACTGGGAAATTCTTTTCTCAGCCTCGATGACCGCGATTTGGGTTACGCCATGACCCAGGTTCAAGATCTTCCTCGTCTGCGAAATCTGGAGCCTCAATTGGCTGCCGTGCTGGAGCAAACAAAATCTGTTACTGTTTACATTTCAAAAATCGACAACTTCTCAGTCCGCAATGAACTGCAGCTTTTGCGAGCGCTTGGCGCTTGTCAGCCTTGTCAAATTACCGAGTATTGGTTGCCAATCGAAAATCAGGCTGATGTTCGCACAATTCAACAGCAAGAGGTGCGCGTGATTGCTCTGGCGACTCAGCTCGTCCAATTGCTGGACCAGAGCAAGTTGCCTGCGACCACAGTGAATCTGAGTATTGAAGCGATTCGAACGTTTCATGGCGCAATGAGCGCTAAAATTCAACACACACGCGTCGGTTTGCGTGACCCTAACGACTCTTTGGCTGTCCGCAAAGCTTGGGATCAGGTGGAAGAGATTCTCAGTCATGTCTTTGTCAACGACAGGCTCTTGGACACAGTTGATCAACTGCGCCAAGAGTTGCCGAGTTTGTACTGAGTCAATTTATTTACACTGGGCGGTCATATTGCCTTCGACAATTGAAACCGAAGTGTGAAGGGCGCCACCAAAAGGCGTTGTGATAATATAGGCTTTCACGTTTCCAGATTGGTACTCAACACCGTCGGGTCCAAATCCGGGCACTCGGGTCATCAAATATTGAACAGTCGCGATGGGAGCACCTTCATCCGCACCGTCTGTCACAACCAGGATGACCGATGTTGGGGTGGTGACAACTGAGTATCCCGGTCCGCCCATGATGGGGCCGTTGGGTCCTGTGAGCAAATCACAGTTGTAATTTGTTGCCATTGCAGAGGCACTGATGAGTAGAGCTGCGATTGTTGTTGCGATTGCTTTCATTTTTGATTCCTTTGTGAAGCGTTTTGAGTTCGAACGTGAAATACGCCGCTCCCAAAGCTTTGGCCAGAGGATGTCGCTTTTGTGAAAAATGAGCATGGTGAGATTGGAACCAGTTGCAAACTGGCACCTCTCCGCTCTCGCGCAGGGCCCTAGTTTTGATCGGGGTCCTGACTCAGGTCCTCGTAGGTGTCACCGTTTTTGCGAACCTGAACTCCATCTCGATAATACTTTTGGCCATCATACGCGATGGTTCCAAGGGCATCTTTCGTTGGCAGCAATTCAAAGGTTTTGGCCCGTGCCCCATGTATTGCGACCCCTGAGTAAAAAACTTGCTCCTCGTCAGTGGCATACTCATCCCCAATGAGGCGAAAATTTGCGATATTTTTCACCTGTACTTTTTGTTGATGATAGAAAACTGAACTCACATCGCGAGAATAGGAGGTGTCGATCAGTTGAAATGACTTCGGATCGGCACCAACAATTTCATCTGCTCCATTGAACACTCGGGCTTTGTCCTTGCCCCAATAGGTGTAGCTGGAAAACGAAAGGGGCTGAAAGCTACTGGGGTCAGCGCCCGGAAGCTGCCGTTCCTTAAAAAAAACACTCTTGTTGTCACGGCCATAGTTGCCATCCGATTGGCGAACCACTTCAAACGATTGGGCGTCCGCACCAACGACTTCGTTTTCAGCGATTCCTGCCGTGTGATAGTAGACGCGGCCATCTTTCACTTTGTATGAGCTCCGGAACAAAGCAAAAAGGGCCACGCCTGAACCGAGCCAAATCAGCACTGCGATTCCCAGGGCAACGAGCAAATATTTCAACCACATTTGATCAGTCTGTGTGTATTGGTTTCAAAATTCAAGCGTGCGAATTGACGTCCGTCGCAAACCTGTCATTCTTTGAATTCAAATTCCTTCCAATGGAGATGTCACATGGCGGGGGCTTCCAAAATGCGTTTTGAAACCTACCTTGATCAAGCTTGGGCTCTTCACGGCACCCAGCCCGAAACTTTCGCCGCTGAACTTAACAGTGCTTTGCCGTTAGTCCAGACTGGCGATCACCTGGCTCAGCTTGTTCGACTGGCGACACATCTTTTTGGCGATCACCTGGGCCGATGGACTGACGGATTGAATTTTCTGAGCGGGCTTCAAAACAATCCGAAGCTCGTGACTGGAAAAGAAACCGAAATGGCCATCCTTCGTGGCATCGAAGTGATGCGCATGGGAAGCGGACTTGCGCCAAGTTTGTCTTCATTTAGCAGCTCCGACCAGGCCAAAATCATGGCCGCGGCGAGCTCTGCCCTTGGCGAACACGATGCAAAAAGAGCCGCGGATTTTCTCAATCAGGCACGAGATCTTGCAAATGCACATCTGGATGCGAAGGACTCCGCAAATCGAGCTCTGGCTGTTTCTGGAAATAATTTAGCCGGCGCCCTCGAGCGAAAATTGAATCGAAGTCCTCAGGAAACTGAACTCATGATTCTTGCGGCCCAAACGGGAAGAGAATATTGGGAGATTGCTGGCACCTGGAATCAAGTTGCTTACGCTGAATACCGCTTGACGATGACTTTTGTGCAAGCAAACGATTTGGCCAAAGCTCTGCAACATGCCCAACTCTTCAGAGACATCTGCATTGAAAATAAAGCGGAAGATCGGGACATGTTCTATTGTTATGAAGCCCTTGCCGTCGTCGAACGCGCCCAGAAAAATAGTGCTAGCTTTCAGAAAGCTGTCGAGCAAGCAAAAACATATTTCGAAAAACTAAGTGCCGAGCACAAAACCTGGTGCGAGCCCGAAATGAAGAATCTGCTCGCGAGTTTTGAATCTGCGAGCACCCTCGCGACGTGAATGCTCAATTCACCCTCTCAACGAAAATGAGTCTGTCCTCTCAATCGACATCAGCTCTGGGCAGCCGGAAGGGCCAATCACCTGGATGGCGATTGCCGGAGATGCTTGAATACAGGATGTCTGGGTCGACTGAGGGGAGAATCTGAATTTGGCGGAGAGGGAGTTTTTGCTTCTTCTCGCGCTGTAAATCATTCAAAGCGTTCATGTTGCGTCTTCCCCCGAGAGGGAGAAAAAAGCAATCTGAAGCAAGAGAGTTTTAGCTTACCTTGAGCTTTACGCCTGGATTGATTTTTTCGTACAGATTAATCATACGATCCGTAGAAAACTCATCCAGTCGGTTCCTTAAAAGCTTACTAACCTTACCTTCGTCAATCCCAAGAAGTTTCGCCATTTCTCGCTGCGATATTTTATTTTTGAGCAAGTAGCTCACAAATTTTTGCTGAATATCAAAGCGGAATTTCTCTAATGGCGAGGGATTCTCGGGCGGCGACAAAAAGCCTTCGGCTTTTTCAAGCTTTTTCAAAACTCGCTGAAGTTCACCTCTATTAGGCATTCCCATAATCACCTCCGAAAAGCGTTAATTACACCGATGTAGATTTGGTCGTCCTCAACAAGCCAGATCAATCGGTAAAGCTTATTATTTAAGCTCAAGTCATCAACAAAATAACTGTACGGTGGTTTTTGGTCTTCCGGTGGCATGACCAAACCGTCCAATTTTTCGACTAAAGCTAAAATAATTTCGTCGGTGATACTGGCAGCATGTTTTAGCTCGAAATGCGGATCAATAATTACTTTTTTGATCTTTATCCCGTTGAACACAATGCTGATTTCGTACTCGCGACGATTCATTGTCCAATCCTAACAGAGTTTACCAAATTTAGCAAGTTCTTGGTTTGAACTCGTAGACATTGCTTATATTTAACTTGGGGATTTTATACCCAAGCTTTTCTGTCCCGTCCTTAAGCTCAATGCCAGCTTTCCTCAAATAAACATTGGTGGTCTCCATATCGCTGTGACCGACGATGGCCATAACCCTGGCCAGACTTTCACCCCTCGCGAGCAGATTCGTAATGAATGTCGCCCGCAAATCATGGAACCTGATGTCGGTGACTCCGATGGATTTGCAGAATGCACGAGTCACTTTTGCCGCGTCTCCGCGTTGCCATTCGGTTAGTCTGGGCAAGACAAACTCTTCGTCACCTCGCTGGAGTTTTAACTCCTTGAGATACTAAAGAAGATCTTCACTAATCGGCACCGCTCGGGTCTTTTGATTCTTCGTCGGAGTAAATCCGTTTTTGGAATTCCAGGCCTTGTTGATGGAAATCGTTCTGCTTTCAAAATCGACGTCAGTCCATTTCAAGGCAAAGAGTTCGCCGGATCTGCATCCAGTGAATAATGCCAACAGCCACACTGGATAAAATCTATGGTCCGTATCCCTTGCGGCCGCTAAGAAGATTTCAGCTTCGCTATTCGTTAAAACCTTCTTTTCCGTTTCTGGAACTTTGACCATCAAGCCTTGCGCGGGGTTTCTATCAATATAGCCATTATCCATCGCCATTTGAAAAATACGTTTTATGATTTTTAAAACATATTTCCTGGTAAACTGAGTGCCAACATCGTCGGTTATGACCTCGTAAATAATTCGATGTACATCCATTTTAGTGATGTCTTTAAGCTCTCGGCCTTGCCAATTTTTATTGATCCACTTGTTCACAGTTTTTTCGTAACTGTAAAGTGTCGATGGCCGATAGACGAGCTTCATCTGGTTGAAACATTCTTCTAGCCATTCTTCCCAGCGTGGATTCACCTTTTGTTCTTTGAGTATTGCTAATTCACGTTTCAGCTCAAATTCGATGAGTTCGGCTTTTCTGAGGGTCTCAATTCCGCGACGCTTGCGCTGAATTCTTGTCCCTCTAGAGTTAAAGCCATTGATATATACCTCGTAGAATTTCTTTTCATTTTCGATATAAGTTCGTATTGCCATATTAAGCGCCTTTCTTTGTAAAAAGGGCTCGGCAATCACTTAGCCTAAATCGTAGACGTCTTCCGAATTTGTAAACCTGGATCTGGCCCCGGTGGACCATGATTCTAAGTGCATTTTCAGTAACGCCTAAGTAGTGAGCTGCTTCTTTCGTGGATAGCCACTCTCTTTCAACCTGATTTTCAAAGAGCCTGGTTGCCTCAGTCAGAAAACGCATAAATTCTATTTAAGAAAAATCTCAATTCTAAAAATCCTCCATCAACTCAAAAAACCGACCCCTTCCTTCCAATAGCACCCCCGCCGCATGTATTTACTTGTCACCAGTAGGAGACCCCTTTCCACCTGTATTCGTTGGGGGAGAGGGGTCTCCTACGATCAGGGGACAAGTGCCGAAGGCTTGCGGCGGGGGTAAGGTCTTGAAATCGTTTTTAAGAGTAAAAAATGCGAACTTCATTAATTAACTCCAACATAGTTCCGGCTGGGAACTATGCGGGAACTATCGGCGCGCAGCGAAAACTAGCGCTCAGGAACCTCAATTCAGGTTTGATCTTTTTCTCACAAGTTTTCATGAAATTTCATCCTCATAACTTTTTTAAAGTGCAAGGCGTGCCAAGATTTCTAAAGGTTTTGATAAGCCGTTGGAATTTATTTTGAATACAGAGAAACTGAAGGTTTAGCTCCGCAAAATTATATACAGAGATTCTGTAT
>Ga0075019_10000156_pt1 | contig 38949 bp, 33 predicted proteins | sample ColStrG_CSR_2013_FD_71473 | JGI IMG/M metagenome (GOLD analysis project Ga0075019, IMG submission 71473) | Freshwater sediment microbial communities in response to fracking from Pennsylvania, USA - Cold Stream Run_MetaG_CSR_2013 | ecosystem: Environmental > Aquatic > Freshwater > Creek >...
CTACGGTACGTCCCCCCAGGGCCCGAGGACAGGGTCTCGGGGGTCTGGGCGGTCCGATGAGCCCGCAGGCCCTGCCCCGTCCACAGGCCGGCCGCTGGCCAGCGCCTCCGCGCCGCCGACACGGCTCGAGGGGGCCGTCCCAGTTACCCTGCAGGGGTGGTGACGGCCCGGGTGCGCGCCCGGGCGGGCGCTGTCGTACTGGTCGCGGTGCTCGGGCTGTCCGCGTGCAGCGTCTCGTGGACCACGGGCGGCGTTGCGCGCCCGCAGGGGGCCCTGCCGGTCGCGCAGGCGGGTGCACGCACCCCCCCGACGGCGGGGCTCGCCCGCTTCTACGACCAGACCGTGGCGTGGACGTCCTGCTCGGGGGGCTTCCAGTGCGGACGGGTCGTGGTGCCGCTGAGCTACGCGGACCCCGGCGGGGCGACCGTGTCGCTTGCCGTGGCCCGGCTGCCCGCCCGTGACCCCGCGCAGCGGCTCGGTGCCCTGCTGGTCAACCCCGGAGGGCCGGGGGCGTCGGGGGTGGACTTCGCCCAGGAGGCCGCAGGCCAGTTCGCCCCCGCGGTGCTCGCCCGCTACGACCTGGTGGGCTGGGACCCCCGCGGGGTCCAGCGCAGCGACCCGGTGCACTGCCTGTCGGCCGCGGCCACGGACCAGCTGCTGGCAGCGCCCGGGGACCCCTCGACCCCGGTGGGAGAGCAGGCGCTGCTGGCGATGGACGCGAGCTTCGCGCGCGCCTGCCAGGCGCGCAGCGGGCCCCTGCTGCCCCACGTCGGCACGGTGGACACCGCGCGCGACCTCGATGTGCTGCGGGGCGTCCTGGGGGACGCGCGGCTGGCCTACTACGGGGCGTCGTACGGCACCTTCATCGGGGCGACCTACGCCGAGATGTTCCCCCACCGGGTCGGCCGGATGGTGCTCGACGGCGCCCTGGACCCGGCCCTGAGCGCAGCGGGGGAGGCAGCCGGGCAGACCGCTGGGTTCGCCGGCGAGCTGAACGCGTTCCTCGCCGACTGCCTGACACGGTCGGGCTGCCCGGTGGGACCCACGGTCGCGGCCGCCAACGCGCAGCTGCTCGCGTTGTCCGCCCAGGCAGCGGTGCACCCGCTGGCCACCCAGTCCGGCCGGCCGCTGACGCAGTCGGAGCTGCTGACGGGCGTGATCCTCCCGCTGTACGACCCACAGGGCTGGCCGGTGCTCCGGCAGGCGCTCGCCAGTGGCCTGAAGGGGGACGGGACGCAGCTGCTGGAGCTCGCGGACGCGTACAACAGCCGCAACCCCAACGGCACCTACTCCACCAACACCAACGACGCCAACTACGCCATCAACTGCGAGGACCGGCCCGACCACTCCACGCTGGCCCAGACAGCAGCGCTGGCCGGCCGGCTCGCCGCGGTGTCCCCGCTGATCGGCGGCTACGTCGCCTGGGGGGACCTCGCTTGCACCGTGTGGCCGGTCCCCGCCAGCGACCACCCGCACCCGATCCACGCCGCCGGGGCGGCTCCGATCCTCGTGGTCGGCACCACCGGCGACCCGGCCACCCCGTACGCGTGGGCGGTGGCGTTGGCCCACGAGCTGGACTCCGGCCGCCTCCTCACCCGCGTCGGGGAGGGGCACACCGGGTACCACATGGGCAATACCTGCGTCGACAACGCCGTCGATACCTACTTGCTCGCCGGTGTACTCCCGCCGCTCGGCACGGTGTGCCGCTGACCTACACTGGCGCCCGCGCCATCGTGGCGCACCGCCGCCTTAGCTCAGTCGGCAGAGCGACGCACTCGTAATGCGTAGGTCCAGGGTTCGACTCCCTGAGGCGGCTCCACCCCGCAGGCTTGTGAACTGCGGACGTGCCACAAGGAGGCTTGCGCCGTGGCGGGCCCGGATGCGGACAGAATGTTCACGACCTTGGTTGAGGTCGGGCGGGAGCGCACGTGCGACGAGCGCCCAGGCCCGCTCCGCAGTCTCCCTGCCCACCCCTTCGAGCAGGTGGCTGTAGGTGTCGGAGGTGATCGCGACGGGGGAGTGACCGAGCCGCTTGCTCCGGTGGCGAGGTCCGCCCCGAGCCAGCTCCGGGGCCCGGACCGCCTGGGCGACGGTCAGCCCTAAGTCGATCCATGGCGCCGGCCCGGCGAAATCGTGACCGGGTACCGAGGGGTTATCCCAGCGTGGCTTCCCCTGACGTGGCCCTCTCCCGGCACACTGTGTCCAGCGCCGCGGCCGAGGGTCGCGTCAGCCTCCTCAGGGGGACCGCTCGATGGCCAACCAGATCGACGCCAAGCTTATTGACGGGACCGCGCGGACCGTCCGTGAGGTATTTACCGGTCGCCGGTACGGACTGGACTTCTACCAGCGTGAGTACACCTGGACGGAGACCAACGTCGCGGAGCTGCTCGACGACCTCGCGAACTCGTTCCTCGAGGACTACGAGCTCGGTGACGCGCGCTCGAAGGTCGCGGGCTACCGCCCGTACTTCCTCGGCCCAATCGTGACCAGCCGGGTGGACAACATCCGGTACCTCGTCGACGGTCAGCAGCGCCTGACCACGCTGACTATGCTGCTCATCCACCTCAACCGGCTCTCGGCCGACCGTGACGGTGCGGAGAACCTCGCGCCCCTGGTCTACTCCAGCCACTACGGCGAGCTGTCGTTCAACATCGACGTCGATGACCGCACGCCGGTCATGCAGGCGATCCTCGCAGGCACGGCGTTCGACTTCGAAGACGCCTCCGATACCCAGCTCAACATCTGGGCGCGCTTCGCTAACATCGCCAACTCCTTCCCGGAGGAGCTGGCCGGAGAACCGCTGCTGCACTTCGTGGACTGGCTCCTCGAGCGCGTCGTCCTGGTCGAGATCGGCACCACCGACCAGGACATGGCCCTGGAGATCTTCGAGACGATGAACGACCGCGGTCAGCGGCTGTCCAACACCGACATGCTCAAGAGCTTCCTCATCGCCCGGATGGAGGACCCGGCGGCCATCACCTCAGCCAACGCGCTGTGGCGGACGCGGGTCGAGGAGATCAACAGCCACGAGCGCAACGCCGACGGCGAGTTCATCAAGTCCTGGCTGCGCGGCAAGTACGCCGACAACATCCGCGAGCGCAAGAAGGACGCCGTCGCCCGCGACTTCGACCTTATCGGTACTGCCTTCCACAAGTGGGCCCGCGACAACCGGGGGCACCTGGGACTGAACAAGCCCGGCGACTTCTTCTCCTTCGTCAACACCGACTTCGACCGCTTGTCCCGCCGCTACATGCAGCTGCTCGATGCCGCTGGCTCGTACACGCCCGGCTTGGAGTCGGTGTTCTACAACGCGCTCAACGGCGTCACTCTGCAATTCCTGCCGATCATGGCGGCCGTCACCCCGGGCGACGACGAAGCGGCCTTCCGCAGCAAGGCCCAGCTCATCGGCTCCTACCTGGACCTCATGGTCGTGCGCCGCATGGTCAACTACCGCAACTTCGGGTACTCGACCATCGTCTACACGATGTTCAACCTCGCGAAGGACCTGCGTGACCGTGACCCGGACGATGTGCGCGCCGTCCTGGCCGACCGGGTCGCCGGCCTGGAGGACAGCTTCGACGGAGCCGCCACGTTCGGTCTCACGCAGCGCAACCGCAGCCACATCGCGTACCTGCTCGCGCGCATGACTGCTTGGCTCGACCAGGGGCACGGCGTCGGGTTCGCCGAGTACGTCAACCGTGCTCGGAAGAACCCCTTCGAGGTCGAGCACATCTGGGCCAACCACTTCGACCAGCACACCAACGAGTTCTCCAACGCCTACGAGTTCGGCGAGAAGCGCAACCGTTTCGGCGACCTCCTCCTGTTGCCGAAGGACTTCAACGCCTCATACGGCGACATGCCCTACGGGGACAAGCTCCCGCACTACTTCGGACAGAACAGCCTGGCCAAGTCGCTGTGGCCCAAGACGTACGAGAACAACCCCACCTTCCTCGGGCTCGTTACCAGCACCGGGCTGCCCTTCAAGCCTTACCCGGACGCCTTCACCGCAGCCTCGATCGACGAGCGTCAGGACCTGTACCACCAGGTCCTCGAGCACGTCTGGTCACCAGAGGCTCTCGGGCTTGCCGGAGGAACCGCGCCTGGCAGCGCGCGCGACTGGTACTTCTCCTTCGGGACAAGCGACTACCGCAACTGGGACGACGCCCGCGAGTACGGGTTCGTTAGCGCCGGCGGGGCGCGCTGGTACATGAACACGCTCAGCCTGCCCAAGCCCGGCGACCGGTTGTTCGTCTACATCCCCGGGACCGGGTACGTCGGCGTCGCCATCGTACGCGACGCCGTCAGGCCGGCGCGACAGTTGCTCGTGCCATCGGCCGACGGGGGGGCGCCGGTGACACTGGGATCCCTGCCGGTCAGGGCGGCGGCCATGTGGCACGACGACGGCGACTCCGACTGCCAGGAGTACGCGCTCGGCGTGGACTGGATTGTCACGCGTCCGATTGCGGAGGCGGTCAAGGAACCGGGGCTGTTCGCCAACCAGAACAGCGCGTGCCGGCTGCGGGACGAGCACACGCTCACCGTTCTCATCGACCGATTCGGGCTGGCCGAGGTAGGCGCGTGATGCCCGTCGGTGAGGCGGACCCGAACTGGTGGGAAGCCCTGTTCGAGCCTCAGCCTGAACAGTGGGGTCTGCGCGGCGACCCGTTCGCGTGGCGCGCCCTGGCGACCGAGTTGAGGACGCGCCGCCGGCCCCGCGATGAGGGCGAACTCACCCGAGAATTGGGTGGCGCCTTTGCCAGGGTCGTCGGAGTGGCCCTCGATGACCAGTCCGTCCGCGAGTCGGTCTCCGTCGCGGAATTCGCTCACGGGGGCCTATCCAGCGGCATGGTGCACTTGCCTACCTGGCGCGGTACGTTGATTCCCCTGCTACTGCGGCGTGGTGCTCGCACGCTGTAGGTGGCCTGATAGAGGTCGCTACCGAGCCCAGCCGGGACCTGCCATTCGCTGGCTCCCGCGCCCCGCCGGGCACCTTCGTGTCCTGCTACCGGCTCTCCCAGAGCCGCGTGACGGCTCGGCCGTGGGGCCCCGTGGGAGAACGTAGGGGAGCTAGAGGTCATTGAGGGGTCGTAGGGTAGATTGCCGATGGCCCGCATCGAGGGCATAAAGTGCGAAAACCCCGCTCAGCAGGGGTCTCCACGATGAAGCGGGTGACCGGGATCGAACCGGCATGGCCAGCTTAGAAGGCTTAGTCGCGTCCGGGTTGATCATGGCTCTGACCGGCATGGATGCGGCTGTCGCGGCCGTTTCGGAGCCTTCGTGGGCTCCACGTGGGCGCGTGGCGCGAGCCGTCCTCCCGGCTGCGCAGGAGGCGTCACGCCGTGTCAGCCAGCACCACCAGCAAGGAGGAAGCGCCGGCCGGCGGACGCCGGCGCCGAGCGGTCGGGACGGTCGAGCGACTGCTCGAGATGAGTCGATCAAAGTTCTTAGCGCGGGCGGCGTCACGCTACCTCGACGAGCTAGACGTCGAGTCAGTGACGCGCCAGATCGACGTCGCCTTGGACGCCCTGCAGGGGAGTGGCGAGTCCTCGGCCGCCGCGGTCGCGGCCGCCCACCGCGTCCTTGCTGACACTGTGGATGAGTGGTGATCAAGCGGGGTGGACGCTAGTGGGCGGACCATCGCGACCTTGCCAGCTCCCAGCCGGCGGAGCGTCGACCGGCCGTCGTCGTCTCGGATGATTCCCACAAGCACAGCCGGCTGGCGACGCCTCGGCGATCACCCCCAACACCTGTGTGGCGACGTTGCCGGGCACCGTGTTCCTGCCCGCCGCGGTCAGCGGTCTTCCCCGCGACTCGGTCGTCAACGTCACGTCCGGGGCCACCCTGAACAAGGCCGGCCGCGGCGAGTGTCCCGGCGACGCGCCCCTGGCGCTGCTGCGCGAGGTTGTGCGCGATTGCGGGCCTCTCTCGGAGGCCCGGATGCGGACAGAATGTTCACGATCTTGGTTGACGTGGGGCGGGAGGCTACGCGGGACGAGCGCCCAGGCCCGCTCCGCAGCCTCCCTGCCCACCCGTTCGAGCAGGTGGCTGTAGGTGTCGGAGCTGATCGCGAGGGAGGAGTGGCCGAGCCGCTCGCTGACCACCACGATGTCGATGCCGGCGGCGAGCAGCAGGGACGCTTGGCCGTGCCGCAGGTCGTGGAGGCGGACGGGTCGCAGCCCCGCCTCGGCGACAAGCTCGGCGAAGCGGTCGGAGACCCGGTCGGGGGGATCGGCGTGGCGTCCTCGCGGGCGAAGACGAGGTCGTGGTCGTTGTAGGCCTCGCCCCAGGTCTCCCGCTCCCTGTCTTTGTCGGAGGCGGTGCTCGAGGAGGACGCTGACGGTGCGGGGGTCGAGGTCGACGATGCGGTCCTCCCCGCTGGAGGTTTTCGGGCGGCCGAACGCCAGCCGGCCGTGGTCGGTCCCGCACATCGCGCACGGGGTGGCGAAGCGGGACGAAAATCCAATGCTTGCCCTCGCTCTCGACCCACCCAGCGGATATACAATCCGCGCTCGCTGGTCACACCTCGGGGGTCAGCCTGTTCTCGCGCAGGGTGTGTTTGGGGCCGCCGGCGGCGGCTCGACCGGCCTCGAGTCGGGCGATAGGTACTCGGAACGGGGAGCAGGAGACGTAGTCCAGCCCGAGGGCGTGGAAGAAGTGGATGGACTCGGGGTCGCCGCCGTGCTCACCGCACACGCCTAGCCGCAGGTCGGGTCGGGTGGCTCGTCCTTCCGTGGCCGCGATCTGCACGAGGCGGCCCACCCCGTCGACGTCGAGGGTCTCGAAAGGGGAGACGATGAACACGCCCTTGTCCAGGTAGGACGCGAAGAACCCGGCCTCGACGTCGTCGCGGCTGAACCCCCAGGTGGTCTGCGTGAGGTCGTTGGTGCCGAAGGAGAAGAACTCCGCGACCTCGGCGATCTTGCCCGCGGTGAGCGCTGCACGGGGAAGTTCGATCATGGTGCCGACCGGGATGTGTAGCGCGACGTCACGGGCCGCGGCCACCTGGTGGACGATCCCACTGGTCTCGTCGGCTACGAGGTGAAGCTCCATCGCGGAGCCGACGAGCGGCACCATGATCTCCACTAGGGGGGTGCCGCCAGCGGCGAGGCGATCGGCGGCCGCCTCGGCGATGGCGCGGACCTGTAGCGCGAACAGCCCGGGGACGACGAGGCCCAGCCGCACGCCGCGCAGCCCCAGCATGGGGTTGGTCTCGTGCATGCGCTCGACGGCGGCGAGCAGCGCAAGGTCGGCAGCCTCCGGCCGACCCGCGGCCTCGGCGAGGGCGACTCGGACGGCGAGCTCGGTGCGGTCCGGGAGGAACTCGTGCAGCGGCGGGTCCAGGAGCCGGATGGTCACCGGCAGGCCATCCATGGCTTCCAGCAGTCCGACGAAGTCCTCCCGCTGCAGGGGGAGCAAGCTGTCCAGGGCCCCCTGCCGAGCTTGGGGGGTGTCGGCCAGAATGACGCGCTCGATTAGCACCCGACGTTCGCCGAGGAACATGTGCTCGGTGCGCACCAACCCGATGCCCTGGGCGCCGAGGTGGCGGGCCCGGACCGCGTCGTCGGCGGTGTCGGCGTTGGCCCGCACCGCCAGGGTCCGGGTCGCGTCGGCGTGGGCGAGCAGTCGCTCCACTGCGGCGACGAGCGCCCTGGTCCCCGGATCGGCCCCGGCAAGGCTGGCGTTAGGACCCTCCTGGAGGAAGCGGGAGACCGGGGAGTCGACGACGGGCACGGCTCCGGCGAACACCTCACCGGTGCCCCCGTCGATGCTCACTAGGTCGCCCTCGGCGATGCGGTGGTCTCCGACGTGTGCGGTGCGGGCTGTTGCGTCGACCTCGATGTCCTCCGCCCCGCATACGGCGGTCCGACCCATCCCGCGGGCAACTACGGCCGCATGGGAGGTCTTGCCGCCGCGGCTGGTCAGCACCCCGGCGGCGGCGATCATGCCGGCGAGGTCGTCCGGGTTGGTCTCCCGGCGCACCAGGATGACCGCCTCCCCGGCGGCCGCCCAGGCCACCGCGGTCGCCGCGTCGAACACCGCACGTCCGACGGCGGCGCCGGGGGAGGCGGCCATGCCCCGGGTGAGCACGGTCCGCGTCGCGGCAGCGTCGAACGCCGGGAAGAGCAGCAGCGCCAGCTGCGCCCCGGAGACCCGGTGCAGGGCCTCGTCCATGGTGATGAGGTGCTCGTCAACTAGCTGCGTGGCGATGCGGAAGGCAGCGGCCGGAGTCCGCTTGCCGACCCGGGTTTGCAGCATCCACAGTCGGCCGCGCTCGATGGTGAACTCGACGTCGCACAGGTCGCGGTAGTGGGTCTCTAGCTGGCGCATCACCGTGAGGAGCTGGGCGTGGGACGCCGGGTCGAGGCTCGCCAGGTGGTCCAGACTCAAGGTGTTGCGGATCCCGGCGACTACGTCCTCCCCCTGGGCGTTGGGTAGGTAGTCCCCGTAGGCTCCGGGCGCCCCGGTTGCCGGGTCCCGGGTGAACGCCACACCCGTGCCGGAATCGGCCCCGAGGTTGCCGAACACCATCGTGCACACGTTCACTGCGGTGCCGAGGTCGTGGGGGATGCGCTCCCGGCGCCGGTACACGCGGGCGCGCTCGGTGTTCCACGAGCCGAAGACCGCCAGTATGGCCGCGTCCAGCTGCATCCTCGGGTCCTGGGGGAACCGCGCCCCGGTCTGCGCCTCGACAATTGTGTCGAAGGTAGCGACTAGGGTGCGCAGAGAGTCGGCGTCGAGCTCGGTGTCGCTGACCGCCCCGACGGATGCCTTCGCCTGCTCCAGCGCCGTCTCGAACAGCGCCCCGTCCAGCCCCAGTACCGTCTTCCCGTACATCTGGATCAGCCGGCGGTAGGAGTCCCAGGCGAACCGCTCGTCCCCGGCACTTTCCGCCAGCCCCAGCACTGAGGCATCATTCAGCCCGATGTTGAGGACAGTCTCCATCATGCCCGGCATGGACACCGCCGCCCCGGACCGCACACTGACCAGTAGCGGGTCGTGCCGCGCACCTAGATGGTGCCTGGTGACGTCCTCCAGGTTGCGCAGTGCGATGCTCACCTGCACCCGCAACTCGACGGGCTCGCGGCCGTGAGCCAGGAAGTATCGGCACGCCTCGGTCGTGACGGTGAATCCGGGTGGCACCGGCAGACCCAGCCGCGTCATCTCGGCCAGGTTCGCGCCCTTGCCCCCAAGCAGTTCTTTCTGCCCCATGTCACCGGCGCTGAAGTCGAACACGTATGTCATATGCAACTCCAAGGGCGCGAGGGCGTGTCCACGCATGCTCGGGGCCCCAGGTCAACCGGGCTGCCCCTGTCCTGTGTGGCCAGTGTTTGGACAGTAGACCCATGGCTTGCCCTCAGCGCGCCCCAATCGTCGAACAGGTGATCTCCCGCCCGCAACGGTCCGAAGATGCTAGGTCGAGGACCACAGCGAGCGCCTCGCCTCCGTCACCGGGCGGGAGCCTCGCCCGGACGGTGGGCGTGGCCTCGGGGGTGCGCGCCCGCGCACGGGTCGACAGTGAAGCCGGCGCGCCGGACCCAGCAGCGACGCAACGGCGAAACGCCGCGTCGACTTCAGACTCTGTGGCCATGCGGACCGTCCCTGTTGGACTGGTCGGGCATCGGACGGGGTCGACAGGACGCAAGTTCCGTCTCCTCGACGTGTCGGTTGGGCGCAAAGGCCCTTCCGGGACGCGGATCAGCTCCGTCATCGTGGTCACCGGGGGTGAGAGGAGCGACGGGTGAGCGGCGTCTCGAAGACCTCAAAGGCGGGAGCATCCGGCAGCGGGGCCGTGTACGGACTTGGCCTGGTTGGAGCCCTCGTCTACTACTGGCAGCATGCGGTCGGACTGTGGGCACACCTATGGGCATGCCTGGAAGCAGTGCTATGGCCCGGTTTCCTTGTGTATGACCTCCTCCAGCATCTGTCGCACTGAGGCCAGGGCCGCTTTCCGGCTCTCGATGTCCGCGCTGCCAAGCACGGGTCACATCTCAGTCACGATAACGGGTGTCTCACGGTTGGCTCACAGCCGCCTGCACAGACCAAGGGCGCTGGGGATGCCTGCGAGGCTTAACGGTGTGGACGACGGGTGAAACCGCGCTGCCGGGTAGTGTGGCGTGGGCGGTGGCCTCGTAGTCGGGGGTGCTCCTGGCGCTAGGAAGTCGTGGCGAGTTGAGAGGTTCGCGGGCTTGACAGCAGCGCCGCGAGGTAGAGCGCGGCCGCCAGCGCGATGAGCATCTGATAGCCGACGACCAGCGACAGGTACTCCAGGCAGCCGCCGACGATGGCTCCGAGTAGGTTCGCGGCGAAGGCGGAGGTCGCGTCGGCAGTGTCGTTGAACCGTTTGGCGAAAATCAGGTTCGCCACGAAAACCGGCAGGAACGCGACCAGGACTGCGGTCAGGGCCCGGGGCACCAGCGGCAGCTGTAGCAGCAGGTCCGGCGGCACCAGTCCAGCAAGCAGCAGGGTTCCGGCCAGCGCAAGGTACAACAGGCGCAGTGGTGGCGTGCTCCAATGTCGGGTCACCTCTACGGCGGCCAGGACCACAAGCAGAACCCCGGCGAATACGATGGCATTGACTACCCAGGTCGTGCCGAATAGCAACGCGAAGCCAGTGATCGCCCGGGTCTCCAGCAGCAGGAACGCCGCCCCCAGAAAGGCCAGGTCGACATAGGGCAGCATCCGACGCACGGGGCCGCCAGCTGCGCGGATGGCCACCAGGCTGGCCAGGATGATGCCGAGCAGGGCGACGAGGTAGTAGCCGGGGATCGAGCGGCCGTAGAGGTACACGAAAGGATGGTCATCGGTCGACGGGGCGGGACCGGGGGGGAGACCTGGGCAGGGTTGCAGCGCTGGTCGCCGGCGGTAAACCCGGCAGTGATCACCGCTTGGACGCCGGTGAGAGAGTCCACGCAGGGCTCGTGGCCGAACCCGACGTCGACCGTCCGGGCGAGCCTCCCGATGAGCCAGCTCTGGCGGTAGTAGTTGTACATCGAGAAGGATCCGCCGGGGGACAGGTGCGCTCGCACTGATTGCATCGCCTGGACGGTGAAGAGGTAGCTCTCCAGACGTAGCGAGCTTGCGCCTGCGACCAGGGTGAGCGAATCGGGCAGCGCAAAGATAATCATGTCCCAGCGGGCTCGGCTGCGTTCGAGGAACGCCCGGCCATCGTCGATGTGTACGTGCACCCGCCGGTCGACGTATGGGCGGTCCGGGTGGCGTTGCTGCCCGATCTGCAGCAGCCGAGGGTCGATCTCGACGGCATCCACAGACACCGCCCCGTGATCCAGGGCCAGGGCGACGTCGGTTCCCGTGCCCGCGCCGACGATGAGTACCCGACCGGGGGAGGCTCGCACGGTGCGCTCGTACGGCAGGGCGTAGGCGGGGTCGAGGCGGGCCTTTACCCTGGCATCCATTGCCGCTTGGTGCGGCACGCCGTTCACCGAGACGCTGACAACTCGGGAGCCGGGAACCCTCGACTCCTTCGTCACGACCTTGTAGTACGGCGACCACGACACCCCGGTGGCCAGCGACTCCGCCGACAGCATGGCGACGAGAGCCACCCCGGCAGCGGCCAGCAACGGGACGCGGCGCGGCCGCCACAGGAGCACGGTCGTGAGCACGGCGACGACTGCGCCCCAAGCCACCGACGGGGCACGCAGCAGGCTCAGCACAGTGAAGGCAGCGATGCCCACCAAGCTGCCGAGTAGGTCATAGCGGTATGCGTCTAGCCGGGGCAGCTCGGTGAAGCAGCGGGCAGCCAGCTCGCCCGGGCCGGCCATCACGACGGCCACGCCCGCGAATACCAGTGGCAGCACCACCCACGGAGGAGGTCCGGATGTGTGCAGTGAGGTGAAGAAGATCAGATCGGAGCCAGCACGGTCGACCGTGACCGGGAAACGCAGGATCGCCGCAACCAGAACCACCAACACCACCGGGAAGTACAGCGGCGCTCGCTGGGTGCGGTTCACTCGTAGGAAGCCGACGCCCACTCCGAGGAAGGAGCCGAGGAGCACGAAGTTGGAGAAGTAGCCGAGGGTGGACGATGTTCGACGCCGTCCAGCGAATCAATGCCAGCTCGAGGAAGAGCATGAGCGCGCTTGACAGCAACAGTCGCGGTCGCGGACCCATGGACGGCAGTATGGCGGCCTGACGGTCCGCAGGCACACGGGCTCAGCTCAGCGGGGCCGGGCGCCGTCGAGCACACCGCGGAGCAGAACGTCGGCCAGGTCCGAGGTCAGCGACTCGTGGCCCAGCAGCAGCCGGTAATACACCGGTCCGTAAAGTTGGTCGAGCACGGCAGACACGTCGAGGTCTGCCACCAGCTCACCACGATCGACCGCGCGCTGCAGGACGCCTGCCGTCGCCTCTCGTCGCGGCGTCAACCACCGGTCGCGCAGAACCCGCGCCAGGTCGGGATCCTCCTGTGATGCGCCGACCAACTCCGCCATAACCCGACCGGCCCGGCCCTGGAAAGCCTCGATCAGGGCGCGGAGCTGTCCAGCGAGGTCGCCGGCCAGGTCGCCGCTGTCGATGTAGACGAGTGTCGGCTCATAGCGGCGGAAGTACGCGTCAATGGCCACGGCGCCTCGGGACGGCCACCACTTGTAGATGGTGACCTTGGAGACCCCGGCTCGGGAAGCCACGGCCTCCATGGTGGCGGCAGCCAGCCCGCCTTCGTCGAGAAGGTCAGCCGCCGCCTCAAGCACGGCGACCCGGGCACGTTCGCTGCGCGGCCGCCCCCGCCGGATTGGCTCCGACGGACCGACGAGCGAAGGGCTAGCCACGCCGCTAGTCTAGTTGCTGTACGAGCCGTACAGATATACGGTTTAGTCCGTGACGCTCACCGGGTTCGGCGGCGGATGACGGGGAGGAGCGCCCTGAGCGAGGACATCAAGGGGCCGGGTATTGGTCGTGGCTTGGTCGTCCTCATGGCAACCGCCTGTGGCCTCGCGGCGGCGAATCTCTACTATGCGCAGCCGGTTCTCCACACCCTCGCTGTCGACTTCGGCACTAGTTCGGGTGAGGCGGGGCTCGTGCCCACCGTCTCCCAGGTCGGCTTTGCTCTCGGCCTGGCTCTCGTCGTCCCCCTGGGCGACCTGCTTCGCCGGCGCTGGCTTGTCCCCCTGCTGATGTTGGTCACCGCCTCGATGTTGGTTGCCGCAGCCGCAGCCCCGTCGATGGCAGTGCTTGTCCTCTGCTCGCTCGTCATCGGGACCGGCTCGGTGGTCGCCCAACTGCTGGTCCCCCTCGCCGCCTCGCTGGCGGATGACGCCAACCGGGGCCGGGTGGTCGGTGCGGTGATGAGCGGACTCCTGCTCGGCATCCTCCTCGCCCGGACCGTGTCCGGGCTGATTGCAGGGGTAGCCGGGTGGCGATCCGTGTACCTGGTGGCTGCGGGGTTGACCGTGGTCATGGCAGCCGTCCTGCGGTGGCGGCTGCCCGACGACGGACCTCGTCCTCCAGTGCGCTACGCCACCCTCCTGGCCACCGCGGCCCGTTTGCTCGTCCACGAGCCGGTCCTGCGCCGCAGGGCGGCGCTCGGGGCACTGACCTTCGCCGCCTTCAGTACCTTCTGGACGACCATGGCATTTCTCCTCGGCTCTCCGCCATTTCGTTACAGCACCACGACCATCGGCCTGTTCGGACTGATAGGGGCCGCCGGTGCCTTGTGTGCCAACATGGCTGGCCGATGGGCCGACAGGGGTGGGACACCCGTGGCGACGGTAGCCTTCGCCATCCTCGTCGCGGGATCGTTCGTCGTCTTGTGGTGGGGCCGGCACTCCCTGGCGGCGCTCATCGCTGGAATCATCGTGCTGGACGTGGGCGTGCAGGGCATGCAGGTGACCAACCAGTCAGTGATCTATCGACTGGCCCCAGCCATGCGGAGCCGTATCAACTCGGGCTATATGGTCTGCTACATGTCCGGCGGCGCCATCGGGTCGCTCGTGGGCGCCCAAGCCTTCCAACACCGCGGCTGGTCAGGGGTCTGCCAGGTCGGGGTCGTGGTCGGCGCATTGTCCGTGGCTGCGGCGGTCGCGGAGGCTCACCGGGCTCGCCGCACGGCGCTTCCGGCAGGGGTGGTGTGATCTCGTCCGCGCAGCCAGGAAGCGGCACGTGCCGGCAGGCCAGTGATACGAACACCGCGGGCGCAGGCAGGCAGCCTGGAGATGTCAGTAGACCGCTCGTCCTCCGCTGAGGTCGAAACAAAACCCTGTCGTGTACCCGGCAGCACGGCTGACCGCAAATGCGATTGTCTCAGCGGCCTCAGAGAGCGCTCCAGGCCGGCCCATTGGAATCTTGCTCAGGTTTCTCGCCACTTGCTCAGGTGGCATGGCGTCAACAAGCGGTGTTTGGATGACCGCTGGTGCAAGGCTGTTGACAGTTACACCAGTTCCTGCGTACTCCTTGCCGAGAGACTTGACGAGCCCGATGAGCCCAGCCTTGGTCGCGGAGTACGAGGCCATGAAGGCGTTGCCGTCCTTCCCGGCGATGGACGCGACGTGCAGGATCCGGCCGTATCTACGTTCGACCATTCCTGGCAGAACGAGCCTTGACAGGGCGAATGCTGCGCGCAGGTTCACGCGTACGACGAGGTCGAAGTCATCCAGCGGAACCAGGTGGCTCGCCGTTCCGTTGATGCCCGTGATGCCGACGCAGTTGACTACCACCGAGAGAGGGTGTGGGCAGCCAGCCTCTGCTGCGTGCAAGGCAGTGGCGAGGGCATCGTCGTCGGTCACGTCCACTGTGACATGACGGCGGTCAGCTTCGACCCGCTTGCGATCCAGCACGGTGACATCGGCCCCTCGTAGGGCCAGGAGCTCGGCCGCCGCGGCGCCGAGTCCGGACGCTCCCCCAACGACCAGGGCACCCTGTCCGTCAAATCGCAGCTGTCCGAAGGGGTCGCCGGCACCCACGTTCATCCCGCTACCTGCTTCCGCGATCGATCGACTGCCCACAACTGAGGGGGACGAGACGCATCGGCCTACCCCCTCGTCTGTTCGGTGTCGAATGTGCAACGCAGAGTGAGGATACTGAGGCTGTCCAGGTGGCCGCTGCCGACAGGCGCCAATCTCCGCGGGTCCTGAGTGCCCTCGACGCTAGGCGTCTGCTGCTGAAGACGGGCTTTGCGACCGGTCTCGGGTGTCAGCTCGACTCGGGGGCATCGCGACAGCTCCTGTGCATCCGTCTGCCTGGGCCGACCGAAGCCTCAGGGACGGTGGGCCAGACTGCTCCGCGTGCAGCTGCTGTGCAGTGGCAGTGCGTCCTGCTCGCCAGCGCGGCTGCGCCAGGTCGCCACCGTTGAGCGGGCGCTGGCGTCAGGACTGTCGCAGGCCGCTATCCTGCCCATCAGGTAGGGGAGGCGAACACCTGCTGACGGACTCATCGAAAAGTGCCGTGCGTTCGGGTAATTCCTCCTGCGGTGTGTGACTGTCGTGGGGTAAGGGGTTCCTCATGCTCTCCGGGGTAATTCCTGTGGTGTCCACCCCGTTCCTGAGTGACGATACCGTCGACATTCCTGCCCTTGACGCAGAGCTCAGGTGGCTGATGGATCAGGGCGTCCACGGTCTTGCGCTCGCCATGGTCAGTGAGTGGATGCGCCTGTCCGACGTCGAACGGGCCCGCGTCACAGAGGTGGCTTCGGCAGCGGTGGCGGGTCGGGGCACGCTTGTCGTGAGCGTCGGTGCAGAGAGCACGAACGTAGCGGCGCGACAGGCCAAGGATGCGCACACCAGAGGGGCGTCAGCTGTCATGGCCCTTCCGCCGGCTCTCCACACAGCCGGCGATCAGGCACTGATTGGGTACTTCTCCGCCATCGTCGAGGCGGCGGAGGTGCCCGTGGTGATCCAGGACGCGTCCTCCTACATTGGCCGGGCCGTGCCGGTGAGCGTGATGGCTGCCCTCGGGGAGCGGTATGGGTTCGCGCACGTCCTGTACAAGCCGGAGTCTGTGCCGGTTGGGCCCCGGCTCGCGGAGCTGCTCGCCTCGACGGGCGGAAGTGCACGGATCTTCGAAGGCCTCGGGGGAGGAGGTCTCCTCGAGGGTTTCGGCCGCGGCGTGGTGGGGAGCATGCCCGGACCGGAGGTCCCCTGGGCCGTCGTATCGCTGTGGGAATCGCTGCTCAGGGGCGACGTGGATAGGGCGGAACGAACGCACCAGGCGCTCACGGCGCTGCTGGCACCTCAGCAGACTCTAGAGGCGTTTATCGCGGCCGAGAAGCATCTCCTGGTGCGCCAGGGAGTGCTCCCGTCTCGGAGGCGACGTAGTCCGACTGACTATGTCCTTGACCCGGTCGCCGAGCAGCACCTGGACCGCATGTTCGACCTGCTCTGGGCGGTAGTTCACGGCGACGAGGGGTGAGTCAGTCAGCGTGTGGCCCGATTCCAGAGTGAGCCGTCAGCGGCTGAGGTCAGCGGCTGCGCATCTGAATCCGATGTGGCTCATGCCAGTGTCAACCATTTGGGGCCGTCGTGCTGCGGGGCGATAGCGGCGGCAGTAGGAGTCCGCGCAGAGGAACGAGCCGCCTTTGATGACCTTGCGGGGGACTCGGAACTGTGGTTGGGCAGGGTCGAGGCTATCGGCCGCTTCCCCCCCACGGGGGTCGCGCGGGGCGCAGCAGGGCGCGACGTCGACGAACCGCCGCTCGCTGTACCAGTCGGAAGTCCACTCCCACACGTTGCCTGCCATGTCAGCCAGTCCATACCCGTTGAGTGGGTACGAGCCGACAGGAGCGGTGGTGCCGTAGCCCACCTCTGCGCGCCAGGGGAAGTCCCCGTGCCAGTAGTTCGCCAGCCGCTCGCCCGGCCCCTCGGGGCGGGTTCCCCAGGTGAACTCCGCACCCTGCAGGCCGCCCCGGGCAGCCTTCTCCCACTGTGCCTCCGTGGGCAGGACGAGCCCGGCCCAGCCCGCAAACGCGGCTGCGTCTTCAGCCGCGACGTGGACGACGGGGTGGTCCTGCCGGTCGGCGATGTCGCTGTCGGGACCCTCCGGATGGCGCCATGACGCGCCTGGCGTCCAGGTCCACCACTGGCTGAGATGCCGTAGGTCGACGGGCCCTGGGGTCGGTGTGAAGACCATGGACCCGGGGACCAGGTTCTGAGCAGGTGCGCCCGGGAACTCCGCCGGGTCCAGGGGTCTCTCCGCAACAGTGCGGTATCCCGTGGCGCGCACGAAGGCCGTGTAGGCAGCGTTGGTCACTGCGGTCCGAGCGATCCGAAAGGGCGCCACCTCGACTTCTCGGGTGGGGCCTTCCTCCGGGTAGTGCATGTCCGACCCCATCAGGAAGCGTCCGCCCGGCACTTCGACCAAGTCGCAGACAGCGACATGGTCGGTCGGAGCGCCGGGAGGAACGCCGCTCATGCGCTGGGCAGGCCAGCCTGCATCTTGGTCAGGGCATCACGGATCCCAAACGTCGCCGCTTCCTGGCGGGGCGGGAACTCCAGGAAGGAAGCGATCATCTGGGCGACGAACGCCTGCGCTGGGACGAGAAGGAAGGCGTGGTCGAGCATCCAGTCCCAGTAGGTGTTGGACGTGAAGTCAGCCCGCTCGTAGGGGTCGGTCCGCAGGTTGAAGATCTTCGGTACGCGCAGCTCGGTGAACGGCTCCGCCCAGACCTGCATCGTCCCCCGCACACGCTGCTCTAGGAACACCATCTTCCAGTTGTCGTAGCGTACGGCGGTGAGGTCCCCGTCGTCGTTGACATAGAAGAAGAAGTTCCGGGGGCTCGTGGGTGTCTCCCCGGTCAGGTAGGGCAGCTGGTTGTGGCCGTCCAGGTGGACGTGGAACGGTGACCCGGACAGTTCGACCCCGGCCTTGAGCTGCTCAGCGATGTCGGGGACACCGGCCGCCGCCAGTAGGGTCGGGAACCAGTCGTTGTGGCTCATGATCCCGTTGAGCACGGTGCGCTCGGGGATGTGGCCCGGCCAGCGCACAACCGCCGGGACACGGTACGCACCCTCCCAGTTGGTGTTCTTCTCGCCTCGGAAGGGAGTCATCCCTGCGTCCGGCCACGAGTTCATGTGGGGACCGTTGTCGGTGGAGTAGACGACGATCGTGTCCTGCGCCAGCCCCAGGTCGTCGAGCAGGTCGAGGAGCTGGCCGACTAGCCGATCATGGTCAATCATGGTGTCGTGGTAGTCCGACTGCCATCTGCCCGCCTGACCCTTGCTCTCCGGCTTCACGTGCGTGCGGAAGTGCATGTGCGTGGAGTTGAACCACACGAAGAAGGGAGTCTCTGCGGCCGCCTTGTCGGTGATGAAAGTGGTCGCAGCCTCCAGGAACTCCTCGTCCACGGTCTCCATCCGCTTGCGGGTGAGGGGACCAGTGTCTTCAATCCGTTGCGTGCCGTCGCCGTTCGCCCAGGTGTGCAGCACTCCGCGGGGCCCGAAGTTTCGGCGGAAGTTGGGGAAGTCCTCGGGACTCGGGTAGTCCTCGAGCTCCGGCTCCTCCTCGGCGTTGAGGTGGTACAGGTTGCCGAAGAACTCGTCGAACCCGTGCATGGTTGGCAGGTGCTCATCCCGGTCGCCCAGATGGTTCTTCCCGAACTGGCCGGTGGCGTAGCCGTGGGCCTTGAGGGCGGTGGCAATGGTGGGGTCTTCGGGCTGGATCCCGAGTGCGGCGCCGGGCAGGCCCACCTTGGTCAGTCCCGTCCGGACCGGGTTCTGTCCGCAGATGAACGCCGCACGACCGGCGGTACAACTCTGCTCACCGTAGTAGTCGGTGAACCGCACCCCTTCCTCCGCGATCCGGTCGATGTTCGGCGTTCGATAGCCCATGAGCCCGTCGGAGTAGCAACTGAGGTTCGACTGCCCAATGTCGTCGCCCCAGATGACCAGGATGTTGGGCTTGCTGTGCGGCATCGCGTCTCCCCGGGTTGCGGCAGTCCACGCAGCCTAGCCACGCTAGAGGGGCGCCGACACACCACCGTCGCGACAGGTAGTCGCTGGACCGTCCGGTGACCGGACCCGCGTCGAGCTGCCCAGGCAGTGCCGCGGCGTGGGCTCACGACGGGTCGTCGGAGGAGCCGTGGCCGTGGTGCGATGCCACCGGGGCAGGGTTCCAGCCCACGTGCCAGGCTCCTACCTCAACGTCATGGGCCTGGACTGGTTCGCCCGTGCCCCGCTGATGATCGCGGAGGTGCGGGAGCGTTTCCAGATCCCACCGCAGTCGGTCGCTGTGGGGCAAGCTGGGTCGTCGGTCGGTGGGATCCGGGTGGGACCAGCCCCTTTCAGCAGTCTGCGGGACGGGCGCTGGCCGCGTTGCCGGGGCTGCCCTACGACGCGCTCGGCTCCACGCCCTGAGCCGTGCTCACGCGGGGATGCGGAGCTGCCCCCTGGCGCACCCGCATCGGGCGACGGGACGACCTGAGCGGGTGTCGTGGCTGCCGGTCTTACCCAGCGAATAGGTGGGCAGGTAGCCGACTCTCGGCGACGGGATGGGCGAGCACGTGACCGGCCCACGGCTCGTGGCGTCGCGCCGAGTCGTCCATCCCCTCCCAGGCGGTCGTGACGAAGAGGGTGCCGCCGCCCTGGCCGCCAAGAACCGGGCAGGTCGGACGGGAGACCGGTAGCCGCAGTGTGACGACGAGCGCGCCCTCGGGGGAGTACCGGCGTACCTGGCCACCCTCCCACAGCGCTACCCATACCCCTCCCGCCGCGTCGACCGTGAGCCCGTCAGGCACCCCGTCGACGCGGGGCTCGCAGGTCGCCAGGTCCTTCAGCCGGTCGAGCCGCGAGGGTCCGTAGGCGTAGCGGCGGATGGCGGGCTCTCCGCTGTCCACGTAGTACAGGACGGCCCCGTCCGGGGACCACGCCAGGCCGTTGGACTCGCTCACCCCCTCCAGCAGCACCTCCACGGAGCGGCCGTCCACGCGCAGCAGCGCGCCCGCACTGCCTCCGCGGGTGTCTGCGGTGCCGACCAGCAGCCGCCCCTGCGGGTCGACCGCCCCGTCGTTGAGACGCGTCCCGGGGCTGACGGGTAGGTCCACGGGATCCTGGTCGGTGAACCCACGATCGTCGAGGTGGTGCATCTGGCCTCCGGCGGCGACGACCAGGCCGCCTCCGGCGCGCAGCGCGGCGCATCCCGCGGGGGCGTCGGTAGGCCATCGCTGCAGCATCCCGTCGGGCTGGAGGGTGAGGACGGCACCGCCGAGCAGATCCACCCAGACCAGCCGGGCGTGCTCGTCGTCCCACAGCGGGTGCTCGCCGAGCTCGAGCGCGCACGCCGCGACCACGCTCCAGCCGCCCCCCGGCTCCCGCAGGGTCCGCGAGCCTGCAATGCCGCCGGGGGCCATCGCGGCTACTTGCTCACCCCGGCCGTGAGGCCGTTGACCAGGAAGCGCTGGAAGACCAGGAACACGACGATCGCCGGCAGCGCACTGATTAGGGAGCCGGCCATCAGCACCGGGATGTCGGTGGTGCGCCCGGCGGCGAGCGCCCCGAGTCCGACGGTGATGGTTCGCTGGGCCGGGTTCTGCAGGAACAGCAGGCCGATGAGCAGGTCGTCCCAGATCTGGATGAACTGCAGCACGGTGACGGTCACCAGGGCGGGCACGGACAGTGGGAGAGCGAGCCGCCAGAAGGTGCCCCAGAAGGACAGACCGTCCATCACCCCGGCCTCGATGACCTCGTCGGGGATGCTGCGGTAGTAGGCGGTCATCAGGAACGTCGCGAACGGGGTGCCGAGGGCCGCGTAGACCAGGACCGCGCCGGCGTAGGAGTTGAGCAGGTTGAAGTGGGCGATGTTCACGTACGCCGGGATGATGATCGACTGCATCGGGATGAGGATCGCCGCGACGATGGCCAGGAAGACGAAGGTGGCGTAGCGGAAGCGCAGCTTGGCGAAGGCGAACCCTGCGGACGTGCTCACCACCAGGATGATCGCGATCGACGCGGTGCACACGATGGTGGAGTTGAGCAGCTCGCGGCCGACCGGCAGGGCCTGGGTGAGCAGGCGCCAGCTGGTGAGCGAGTGGCCGCCGCCGTAGAGGAACTGGTGGTTGCTCTTCAGCGACGTGTCGATCATGAACCAGAAGGGGTAGAGCATCACGCAGGCGACCGCGACCATCACCACGAAAAGGACCGATCGGCGCGCGCGCGTGCGCACGGGGCGCCGCCTCCGCCCCGGCCGGTCCCCGGCCAGGGCCGAGGCCTCGGCGACGTCCGCTAGGAGAGTCATCGCGGCCTCAGTCCTTGGTCCGCAGTATGCGCAGCTGCGCGATACCGATAATCGCCATGATCACGAACAGCACCACGCCCAGCAGAGCACCGGTTCCGAACATGCCCTGGGAGAAGCCCGTCTGGTACACGAAGAACTCCAGCGTCGTCGTGCCGTACCCCGGGCCTCCCCCGGTCATCACAAAGATGAGGCTGAACAGCGCTGTGAACGCGCTGATCAACGTGATGATGAGCGAGAACTGGATGAAGCGCTTCAGCTGCGGCAGGCTGATGTGCCAGAAGACCCGCATGCCACCGGCGCCATCGACCCGGGCCGCTTCGGCGAGCGACGGGTCCAACGTGGCCATGCCGGTCAGGAAGATGATCGTGTTGGTGCCCAGCATCGACCAGATGAAGGTCAGCCCGACTGCCAGCAGTGCCGTGTACTCCCCGGACAGCAGATCGGTGTGGACCGAGGACAGCCCGACGCTGGCCAGCAGGCCGTTGAGCTGCCCGCCGTAGGCGAAGAAGCGGACTGCGACCATGCCGATGACCACCCAGGAGATGGCCGTCGGCAGGAAGTAGATGGAGCGGAAGACCTTCCAGCCGGCCACCCTCTCGTTGAGCAGGAACGCCAGCCCCAGGGGGATGAACATCGCCACCGGAACGGCGAGGAGCAGTAGGCCGTTGTTCTCCAGGACCCGCCAGAAAGTGGGGTCCTTGAACTCGTTGACATAGGCCGACGGGCCGATCCAGGTGGCGGTGATCCCATCCCACTGGGTCATCGAGTAGTACACGGCCTGGATGATCGGGATGCCAAGCAGCAGCGTGACCAGGGCGAGGGCCGGGATGACCATGGCCCTGCCGGTCCGGGTCCGGTGCCGTGCCAGGGCGCTGGTCCGAGCCATGAGGCGAGCTCCTCCGAGTGCGTCGTCGAGGACGAGGTGTGCGGCGGGGTGCGGTCCGCGGTCGCCCGCGGACCGCACCCCTGACCGGTCTGCCTACCTAGTAGCCGTAGCTCGACCCTCGCTGCGCGGGCGGCAGCTGTTGCCACGCGCTGTTCATCTGGTTGAGCCCGTCGGAGGGTGACAGCTTGTTGGCCAGGATGGAAGGCAGCAGCTTGCTGCCCGAGTTGACCACGTCGCCCTGCGTCACGTTGTCCAGCATCGGGTAGCGGGTGAAGCCCTGGTTCTCCGCGAAGCCGAGCATCTGCTGGTTGACCGGGTTGGTCGTGGTTGCCCCGATGGTGTCGGGGATCAGACCTGCAGCGTTGATGATCGCGTTAGCCTGGGGCGTGGCGAGGAAGGCCAGGAACTGGGCCGCAGCCGCCTTGTGCTGGGAGTAGCTCGTGATGGAGAAGCCGTCACCGGGGTACTCCACAACTCCCTTGACCGGCGAGTTGGAGAACGGCGGCACGAACGCGGCGACCTTGCTGCCCAGCGCGTTGGTGAACTGCTGGGTGTCCCAGGTGCCGTCCACCATCATGGCGGCCTTGCCGGAGGTGAAGTCGCTGAGGTTGTTGGTCTTGGTCAGCACGTCCGGGTTGGTGCACCCCGAGCTCTGCAGCTTCGCCCACTGGGTGAACTGGGCGACGTTGGCCGGTGCGTTCCACGGGATCTGCCCGTTGTAGAGCTTCAGCCAGTCGCTGACGCTGTACTGCCCGATCATGAGGTAGCTCGCGTCGTACCAGGGGTAGAACTCCGCCCCCAGGCTCTGGCCGCCGTTGCCGTACACCATCGGGGTGAAACCGGCTGCCTTCAGCTTGCTGCAGTCGGCGAACAGGTCGGTCCAGGTCTGCGGGACGCTCGTCACGCCGGCCTTGGCGAAGTCGGCCTTGTTGTAGAAGCCGATGTAGAACTGCTTCTCCAGGGGCATCACATAGGTTCCGTTGGACGCGTTGAAGTCCGTCGAGGACCACTGCAGGCCCTGCATCTGGGACAGGGCCGAGTCCGGCACAAGACCCTTGAGGTTGGTAAGGAACGACTTGTACTGCAGGGTGAACAGCCCGGTCCACATGACCGCGAGGTCCGGCCCGGTCTTGGATATGGCCGATGCCTGCAGGAGGGCGAAGTAGTTGTCCGCCGGCTGGCTGACCACCTTGATGGTCACGTTGGGGTGGAGCTTCTCGTAGGCGGCGACCAGGTTCTTGGTGGCCGTCGTGTTCTGCTCCGTCCCGTAGTTGTGCCACAGCGTGAGGGTGACCGGTGCGGTCGCTGACGAGCTGCTCCCTCCACCACTGCCGCTGCCACTGCTGGAACAGGCGACTAGCGCTGCTGCTGCGAGCGCCGCCGTCGCGATGAGTGCGGTCTTGCGCACGTGTCCTCCTCGTCGTGCCTCCGGCTCGCGGATAGCCTCCGGTTGGCGGTCGGTCGTCTGCCGTCGCTGCCGTGCCCAGCTGATCATCCGTGCCCCCCTCAGGACCTGCCGACCACTGGCGGGACGAACCGCCGGTGCGCCGGGGTGGGTGCCTGCAGGAAGTCCATGTCGCAGCCGCTGTCGGCCTGCGTGACGTGCGCCCGGTACAGCGCGGGCCAGCCGCGCAGGTCAGCCGGGGTGGGGGGCGCCCATGCCGCGCGGCGGGTTGCGAGCTCGGCGTCGTCGACCAGGAGGTCCAGGCGCCGCCCGGCAACATCCAGGCGCACTGGGTCGCCGTCGCGCACGAGCGCCAGTGGCCCGCCGACTGCGGACTCCGGCGCTACGTGCAACAGGCAGGTGCCGAATGAGGTGCCGCTCATCCGTGCGTCGGTGACCCGCACCATGTCCCGAACCCCCGCCGCGGCCAGCTTGGCCGGGATGGGGATCATGCCCCACTCCGGCATGCCCGGCGCACCGACCGGCCCCGCGTCGGCGAGCACCAGGACGGTGTCGGGGGTGACGTCCAGGTCAGGGTCGTCCACTCGCGCCCGCATCTGCTCGTACGAGCGGAAGACCAGCGCGGGCCCGGTGTGGCTGAACAGCCCGGGGGACGCGGCGGACGTCTTCAGCAGCGCCCCGTCGGGGGCGAGTGACCCGGTGAGCACTGCGAACGCCCCGTCGCTGGCGAGGGGGTCGATGGCGGTGCGCAGGGCGTCGCCCTCGCCCGCCGGACGCTCGGCGAGCTCCTGCGCCCACGTCCGGCCCGAGCCGCACGCAGCGCTGGTCGCTATCAGGGTGCCAAGGCGGGCGAGGAGCTCCGGCAGTCCGCCGGCCGCGTGCAAGTCCTGCACCAGGTAGCGGCCCGACGGCTCGACGTCAGCGAGCACAGGAACGCCGCGGCCGAGCCGGTCGACGTCGGCCAGGGCCAGTCCTGCGGCGGTGCGCCCGGCCAGCGCCAGCAGGTGCAGCACCACGTTGGTGGACCCGCCGACTGCGTGCAGCACGCGCACCGCGTTGGCGAACGCGGCATCGGTGAGGACCGTCTGCGGTCGCAGGTCCTCACCCACCATCGCCACGACCCTGGCGCCGCTGGCCCGGGCCGCGGCGGATCGCTCCTCGGTGCCCGCGGGTACGGTCGCCGTGCCAGGGAGCATCATGCCCAGCGCTTCGACCGCCAAGGCCATCGACGACGCGGTCCCCATCGTGTTGCAGGCCCCCTGACCGCAGGCCAGGCAGCGCTCGAACTCCGCCCAGCCTGCGTCGTCGAGGACGCCGGCGCGATGGTCGTCCCAGGCTCGCCACAGGTCAGTCCCGGTGCCGACGCGTCGCCCGCGGAACGTCGCAGCCGGCCGTGCGCCGGCGGTGAGCACCAGCGCCGGCAGGTCCGCGCTGGCCGCGCCCATGAGGGCGCCGGGGACGCTCTTGTCGCAGTTGGCCAGCAGGACCACCCCGTCGAGGGGGTAGGAGCGCAGGTACTCCTCCACCTCCATGGCGAGCAAGTTGCGGTAGAGCATCGCGGTCGGCTTCATCAGGTCTTCGCCCAGTGACATCACCCCGAAGCGCAGGGGGATGCCCCCAGCCGCTTCCACCCCGGCGGCGACGTCGTCGGCGAGCGCCCGCAACGGCAGGTTGCACGGGTTGAGGTCGGACGCAGAGTCGGCGATCCCGATCAGCGGTCGGGGGTCGTCAGGGGCCAGCTCCACTCCGGCGGAGCGCAGGGCAACACGGTGGAGCACGGCGACCTCGTCGTCGCCGGCGAACCACTCGCTGCTGCGTCGCGTGGCCACCGTGGTGCCTCCTTCCGTCTGCGGGTCGTGGACAGGTCCGGGCGCGGGCTAGGGCTGCGGAACGCCCAGGCCCTTCGCGCCAGGGTCGGACTGCTCGACCCCGCCCAGACGCCGCGCCCACTCCAGCGACACCTGAGCTCGGCGGACCTTCTCCCGGGCGATCAGCGCGGCGTCGTCCTGCAGGTGAAGCCCGGACGGGTACAGCGGCCGGGAGTTGCGCAGCCCGTACTTCGCGTACACCGGGGAGGCCACCCGGGCGATGTCCGCGACCTGCTCACCGCGCACCACGCCGCCGAGCGCGTCCGGGGCCTCCACGTACAGATCGAGCGGCAGGTCGGTGACCGTGCGCAGCTCGGCAAGCTCGGGCAGCGTCACGTCCGTAGGGAGGTTGACCGTGGACGCTCCCAGCCGGGCGAGCACCGCGAGGCTCGCCGGGTTGGACGGCGCCATGAACACCGACCCCTTCCACACGACCTCGGCAGGCAGGTCGCCATCGCGCTGCGCGCGGACGAGGACGTCCAGCAGCCCGAGGTCGGCGACGAGGAAGCCTCGGATGCCCTGGTCCACCGCTCGCAGGACGTCCTCCAGCCCGTAGCGCAGCTGGCGCATGCCCCGCAGTCCCCCGCCGACAGCCCCGCCGTCCGCGGCGCGCGACATGGCGCCCACGCCCCACTCCTCGCGCGGGCCGACGAACAGGGAGACCTCGATCCCCTCCGCTGCGCCGATGACCGCCATCTCCCGCAGCTCGGCCTCGCTGAGGGTCATCGCCCCGCTGCCCTGGGACACCCGGTTGATGACAACGCCCCGCTGTGCGGCCTCGTCGACGATGGCCGCGAGGACCACCGGCCCCTCGCAGGACGGGATCTCCACGCGCACCTGGGCGCCGTCAGGGAAGCGCACGGGGCTCGCCGGGACCTCCGCCTCACTGCCGTAGCCCGCACGGTTCAACAGCTCGTCAGCTCGCATCCGGGTTCCTCTCACGTCGTCCGCTGGAGCGGTTCCGGCCGCCAGACGCCGTCGACGTCACCGCCCGGCCACGGGCCGGCGTCCTCGGCGTACGTGACCAGCTCCGGACCGGCAGCGGTAACCAGGAACGTGTCCTCGTCCTTGCCGCCGCCCTCGGTGCTGGGGTTCCATGCCACCGCGCCCCCGTCTGCCACGGCTGTCGTCCACCACGGGCTCGCGGTCTGCGTGGGCGCGATCTCGAACTCGCGTTGGGCGAACCCGATCGGTCCGCCCTGGTAGTGCTCCCGCCAGGCCCCGTCGTGGCCGGTGCGGGCGTAGCCGGCGGCCAGCGCGGTGAGGGCGTCGCCGTAACGGGCTCCGGGCCGGCACGCCCGCAGCACGTCGAGGTGGATCGCCCGCGCCGCGTCGAGGCTCGCCATCAGCCCCGGGTCGGCTGGGCCGTAGGTGGCGTACCGGGTGGTCGCCACATGCAGGCCCCCGCGACGCGCCACGACCACCCCCATCGCGAGGTGGTCCATGGGAGCCCCGACGGCGAGAGGGTGGCGGTAGCGCAGCACCCGCTCGTCCCCGCCGACGATGAGCACGGGGGCGTCCGCCCCGTTGGACTCCAAGGCGGCGACCACGCGGGCGGCGACGGCGTGGTCGGTGTCGCCGGGACGCCACGCGCGCAGCGCGGACTGCAGAGCCGTGGCGGCATCGACGCCGAGGCGTCGCAACTCGTCCTGCTCGTCTGCCCCCAGCGCCAGCCGGCGGGCAGTCAGCGCGTCGGACAGGTCGTGCCCGAAGCCGGGGTGACCGTCGGCACCAATGCGGTCCGGCGCTGCGCCGAGGGCCTCAGCGGCGGCGGTGACCATAGCGTCGCCGTCCCACCAGGGGACCGCACGGACGTCGACGTCGGTATCGCCGAACTCGTCGACCAGTCGGCGCTCCTCGACGTTGGCTGTGACCAGCGTGGTGCGGTCGCGCCCGACGGCCAGCCACACCGTGTCGACCGCGGCGCCGCGGTCGACGGGCACGTTCACGCCTCCGCTGGCCCAGGCCACCGGGCCAGGAGCGGTGAGGACGATCCCCGCCAGACCGGTCTCCGCGGCGAGCTCACGCACCCGGGCCGTCGCACGCGCGCGCCGCGGCCGCGCGCTGCGTGCGAGTGCAGTGGGCACAGGTCTCCTGTTCGGTAGGACAGAACGCGGTTCGGCCTGATCGAGCCGGAGCCAAACAGTGGCTATGGGGAGTGTCAAGGGTCTAGGCCAGTAGAACGGGTCATTGTTGCCAGTTCGTTGCCTAGCCGTGATTTCCATCGCTGTCTCGTGCCCCGGCATCGGGTGTGGCTACAGTTCGGTAACGAGGAGCGGTGTTCGGCTGTGCCGAATCGCGGCGGCGACAGGTCGGGGAGGTCCAGTGGCGGGCGAGGCGGCCGAGACCGAGCCGGGGTCCGGGAAGTACACCGTGGCCAGCGTCGCCCGGGCGCTGCGGCTGGTCGAGGCGGTGGTGGACGGGCCGCCGGACGGCCTGACGGTCAGCGATCTGGCCACCGCGCTGGGTACCTCGAAGAGCACCGCCTACGCCCTTGCTCGGACGTTGGTCGACGCCGGCTACCTGCGCGACGTGCCACCCGGCCCGCGCTACCAGCCCGGGATGGCCCTGGTGCGCCACGGCGACGTCGCCGGGCAGCGCTTCCCCCTCGGGCGGTTGTGCCACCCGGTCATGGTGGAGCTGAGCCGGTCCACCGGGCTCACCATCCGCTGCGCCGTTCCCGAGCGGGGCTACCCGGTGTTCATCGAGCGGGTCGACGCCCCCGGGGCGATCCGGTTCCACGCCCCGCTGGGGGTGCGCGAGCTCCCGCACACCAGCTCGGCCGGGAAGGCCATTCTGGCGACGATGCCGGAGGGTGAGGTGCGCGCCTTGGCCGCCGAGTGCGGCCTGCCCCGGCGCACCCGCAAGTCGATCGCGACCGTCGAGGAGCTGCTCGCTGACCTCGAGGTGACCCGGCGCCGGGGGTTCGCCGTCGACGACGAGGAGGACGTCGAGGGGGTCTTCTGCGTCGGCGCCGCCTGCTACGACCATCTCGGCCGGTGCCTGGGCGCGCTGTCGGCGACCGGCATCAAGCTCGACCTGCCGGCCCACCGGGTGGAGGAGCTGGGCCGCGCGGTCCGCGGCGCCGCCGAGGAGGTCGGCACCCTGGTGGGCGGCGGCAGGGCGGTGCGCGCCGTCCCGTAGCCGTCCCCGCCCCGCCCCGCACCCGCCAGCAGAGAACGGAGAGCCATGCGTGCCCTGACCGTGGTCGAGCCCGCGCTGGTCCGGATGGAGTCGGACTACACCCCTGCCGACGACGGCGACATCCTGGTCACGCCGACGCTGGTGGGCCTGTGCGGCACCGACCTGGACATCATCGACGGCCGGATCGACCCGGCGTTCGTCCGCTACCCCGTGGTCCTGGGACATGAGTGGACGGGCGTCGTCGCGCAGTCCGACGATCCGGCTCTGCCCGCTGGCGCCCGGGTGGTGGTCGAGGGCATCGTGCCGTGCGGTCAGTGCCGGGAGTGCGCGCGAGGCGCCACCAACCGCTGCCTGACCTACGACGAGTTCGGGTTCACCCGGGCCGGAGCCGCCGCGGACCTGGTGCGCGCCCCGGGCCGCCTCGTCCACCCCCTCGCGGCGGGGGTCAGCGAGGAGTCGGCTGCGCTCGTGGAGCCCGCCGCCGTCGTCCTGCGCGCCCTGCAGCGAGCACAGCCCGAGCCCGGGGAGACGGTGCTCGTCGTCGGGGACGGCACCGTCGCGCTGCTGGTGGCCCGGCTCATCCAGCTGTGGTCGCCGGCCTCGGTCACCATGCTGGGCCGGCGTCCGACCCAGGCCCGCCTCGCCGCGGCCGTCGGGGTCAGCCGGTTCGTCACCGGCTCGGAGCCGCTGGGCCGGCACGCCCTGGTGGTCGAGGCTGCCGGTGCCGCCGAGGCCGTGACCGCCGCCCTTGCGGGCGTCGAGCGCGGTGGTCGGGTCGTGCTGCTGGGGTTCCCCGGGGCAGACGTGGGGGTGCCGGTCGTCGTCGACGACCTGGTCAACGGTGACGTCCGCGTGGAGGGCAGCTTCAGCTACAGCCGGACCGCGTGGGCGGACCTGGTCGCCTTGCTCAACGCGGGCCGCCTCGACCTCGCCGACCTGGTCACCCACCGGTTCGGTGCGGACCGCTGGTCCGACGCGCTCGAGGAGCTCCGCCGCCCCCAGGGAGAACGGGGCAAGGTGCTGCTGGACATGCGCGAGGGGCGCTGACCGACCCCCCCGCCACGCCGGCCGGCGAGTGCCGCGGCCGGCGCCCTCAGCCGTCGGTGGCCACCGGGCGCGTCCGCCACGACGCCCCCGCCAGCAGCAGCGACCCGACGACGAGCCAGCACGCGAGCGCCCACAGGCGTGCCGTGGCGCCGTGCCCGTCGAAGAAGGCGACCGAGCGCAAGGCCTCCAGCCCCGCGCCGGGGGGGAAAGCCTGGCCCACGACCCCCCAGGGTGGGGGCAGGAGGCGCCACGAGGTGGACGCTCCCGACAGCGGGAACCCGATGAGGAAGGTCAGTGCGAGGCCGGCGCCGACCCCCGGCAGACGGGCGAGGCCGCCGAGCCCCGCGGTGGTCGCCGCCACGGCGCCCACCACGAGCGCCAGCACGCCCGCGTTGGCGAGGTAGCTGCCGGCGAGTGCGTGCAGACCGTCCTGCAGCACCGCGGTCGTGGCCAGCCCTCCGAGGACCGCCACGGCGACGACGAGGCTGAGGCGGGCCCGGGCGGTCGAGAGCACCAGGGCGGCCAGGGCTCCGCAGGCGACCGAACCGACCACCAGGGGGACCAGCGCCGCGGCAGGCACGGCGCCGTGGCCGTCGCCGGAGGGCGGAGCCACCACGTCGACAACGCTGACCGCGGCCGTCGGGTCAGCGTGGCGCAGCGCGCTCGGTAGCACCGTCGCCAGCAGTGTGGCCACCGCGGGGCTGCCGGCCGTGGCGACCAGCACCTGCGTCGGCCCCGTGCCCGCAGTGGCGACCACACCGCCGACCGCGGCGCGCTCCCGCAGTGCCGTGGTCGCGGCTGACGCGGACGCCACCGACGTCACGGTGAACCCGCCGGGTTGGGCGGAGCCCAGGGCCGCCGCCAGCGACGTGGCCGTCCCGGGCGGTCCCGCGACGACCAGTGGCAGGTGGTGCGGGGCAGCCCTGGCCGACGGCCAGGCGAACAGCGCCACGAGCGCCACCTGTGCCGCGACGAGGGCGAGCGCCAGGCCGGCCAGCCGTCGCACGGTCGACGTGTTCATCGAGCCTCCCGAGTAGAACGATCGTTCGCTAAAGACTCCTGCCCAAGATGCCCAGCGTCAAGAACGGTCGTTCGCTCTAGACTGGCGGTGTGCCGCCTCTGCTCCCGGAACGGCGAAGCCAGCGTGAGCGGGAGATCCTCGCCGCCGCCCGCCGCTGCTTCGTCGCGAACGGCTTCCACCAGACCTCCATGGACGACGTGATCGCAGCCGCCGGGATCTCCGCGGGGGGGCTGTACCGCTACTTCCCGAGCAAGCAGGCCCTCATCGCCGCCGTCGCGGCGGAGTCGGTGGCCAGCCTCGGCGACGCGTTGTCGGCCAGCGTGCGCGATGGGGCCGCGGTATCCGTCGCGGGGACGGTCGCCGCCGTGCTCGGCGTGGTCGACGCCCTGGCCGACGGGCCCGGGCGGCTCGGGGTGCAGGTGTGGGGCGAGGCGCAGCGGGACCCGCAGCTGGCCGGGCTGGTGGCCACCCAGCTGGCGGTGCTGCGGGGGCACCTCGCCGTCGTCGTCGAGCGAGGTCGTACGACAGGCCGGCTGCGGCCGGACGCCGACGTCGACGCACTGGCCGCGGTGACGCTCGCGGTGGTCCAGGGCTACCTGGTCCAACGGCTGTTCGCCGCGCCGGTCAGCGCGCAGCGCATCGCCGCCGCTGTCGGCGCGCTCGCCGGGGAGGACGCGTGAGCGGCTGGGGTGACCTGGACCTGGAGTCCCTCACCGCGGAGCAGCGAGCCGAGCTGCGTCACCGCCTCGCGGCGCTCGACCCGCCCGTGGCGGCCCCGCCCGCCGCGGCCCGGGTGCGCGCCGGGGTGCTGCTCCTGTTGGTGGTCTGCTGCGTCGCCCTCATCCCGTGGATCGTCCTGCTCGCCGTGACGCTGCCGCGCCACTACGTCGCCTCGGACTGGCCGGTGGCGTGGGTCGGGTTCGACGTGGCCCTGCTCAGCGGCCTGGGGGCGACCGCGTGGGCCATCGCCGCGCGGCGGCAGGTGGCGGTGCCCTGCGCGGTCATCACGGCCACGCTGCTGTGCACCGACGCGTGGTTCGACGTGCTGACGTCGGCGGGCACCGCGGACCGGCTCACCGCGCTGGCGTCCGCGCTGCTGGTGGAGCTGCCCCTGGCGGTGGCGCTGTTCGCGGTGGCCCGGCGCCTGGTCGTCGTGACGGTGGCCCGCGCCCGCGCCGGGTCCGGCTCCCCACCCCGCCTGTCGCTGTACCGGGTGCCCCTCTTCCTGGAGTTCGACTAGCCGCCCAGCGACCTCGCCGGCGGCGCAGCGCCGGCGGCTCCCCGAGGCCGACCGGTAGGGGTGTACCGGTCCGACGCGACCCCTCGGCTACGCCGGGCGCTCGTGAGCCGTAAGCCAGGCCAGCAGCGCAGCCACGTCTGCCAGCGGCGTTACGCGGTCCCACTCGGGCTCGTAGACCGCGAGCCCGCTGTCCCCCACGTCGATCGACAGCGCCAGCTTGCCGCTGTCGTAACGGCACCACGCGGGAGGGCCACCGGGGCTGCTGGACGGTTCCAGCCGCCACCCCGGCCGGGGCCCCAGGGCGCGGGCCACCTGGTCGAGGAGGTCGTCCGAGGCACTCATACCGTCTCCCCTGTCGCGGGTCCGTGACCGGGCCCCTGCCTGGCCGCCAGCAGGGCCCGGACCAGCTGGCGGGACGATGGTGGCAGGTGCCCGCGCACGTCGCCGGCCGGGACGGCGCTGTGGTCCGGGCTGGTCGCACCTGCGGGCAGAGGAGGGCGGAGCGGATGGACCTCACGCTGGTACGGCCCGACCTGCGCCACGTCGACAGCTACGCAGACGCCCTGCGCCGGGGGTTCGACACCGCGCTGATCCCGCCCGCGACGCTGGCGGAGGAGCTCGCGACGGCCCAGTCCGACCCCGCCCGCCTGCTGGCCCTGCTGGAGGAACCCGACGGCGTGGCCCGCCCGGTGCGGCTGCCAGACGGCAGTGACGTGCCGCGGCTGCCCGGCCTGCACCGCTGGCTGTGGGACGGGGAGTACGCCGGGACGGTCTCGCTGCGCTGGGTGCCCGACGGCGGTCCGCTGCCCGACTACTGCCGCGGCCACATCGGCTACGCCGTCGTGCCGTGGCGGCGGCGCCGTGGCTACGCGACGCGCGGGCTGGCGCTGATGCTCCCCGTGGCCGCGGCCCAGGGGCTGGCGCAGGTTGTCGTGGAGACCGACCCAGACAACGTGGCCTCCCAGCGGGTGATCGAGGCCAACGGCGGTCGCCTGGTCGGCGAGCTGGCACTGCCGCCCAGCTACGGGGGGGCCCGCACCCGCCGCTACGTGGTCGCCACCGGCTGAGCCGCCGCGCAGATACCTCTAGGGGGTATAAAATCCGCACATGGATCAGGACGGCTCGGCACACCCCCCCGGCTACGCGGAGCACAAGACGGCCGTCCAGCGTCGGCTGCGGCGCATCGAGGGGCAGGTGCGCGGGCTGCAGCGGATGGTGGGCGAGGACCAGTACTGCATCGACGTGCTGGACCAGATCACGGCCACGACCCGCGCCCTGCAGGCGGTCGCGGTGGAGCTGGTCGCCGACCACCTGTCGCACTGCGTCGCCGACGCCCTGGCCGAGGGGGGCACCCAGGCCGGCGACAAGGTCGCCGAGGCGTCGGCCGCCATCGCGCGACTGGTCCGCGCGTGACCCAGCTGCTGGCCAGCGGGCTCGCGGCCGACGTGCTGCGCGGCCTGCGCGACGCGGCCGCGATGGCCTGGCAGACGCTGTGGGCGCTCGTGCTCGGCTTCACCTTGTCCGGTGTGGTGCAGGCGTTCGTGTCCAAGGACCAGATGCGCGCTCGGCTGGGCAACCACCGACCGGCGGCCGTGGCGCGCGCCGCGGGGTACGGGATGGTCTCCTCCAGCTGCTCCTACGCAGCCTCGGCGATGACCAAGTCGCTGGTCGTGAAGGGGGCTGACCTCACCACAGCGCTGGTCTTCATGCTCGCCTCGACCAACCTGGTCCTGGAGCTCGGCCTGGTGCTGTGGGTCCTGATGGGCTGGCAGTTCGTCGCCGCGGAGTTCGTCGGCGGCCCGATCATGATCGTGCTGGTCGCGGCCGCGGGCGGCCTGGTGCTGGCCGTGCCGCTGGTCGACGCGGCCCGGGCCCACCTCGCCGCTGCGTCGGGCGATGCACCCGGCGAGCAGGACACCCCGGCCCCGGGCCGTGCCCGGTTCGCCTCGCCGGCAGCGTGGTCGAACGCCGCCCGCTACGCCGTCGCCGACGCCACCATGCTCCGCTGGGAGCTGGTGGTCGGCTTCCTGGTGGCCGGGATGCTGGCGGCGGTGGTGCCCGCCCAGGTGTGGGGGGCGGTCTTCCTACACGGCCACGGGGTGTGGACCTCGGTCGAGAACGCCCTGGTCGGCCCGCTGATCGCGGTCGTGTCGTGGGTCTGCTCGGTGGGCAACGTGCCGTTGGCCGCCGCCTTGTGGTCGCAGGGGATCAGCTTCGGCGGCGTGGTGGCCTTCCTCTTCGCCGACCTGATCGCGATGCCGCTCATCTTGATCTACCGGCTCTTCTACGGCGGTGCGCTGACGGCGCGCATCGTGGGCCTGCTCTACGTCGCCATGGTGCTGGCAGGGTTGGCCACCGAGGCCCTGTTCGCGGCTGTGCACCTGGTCCCGGAGCACCGGCCGCTGTCCGCGACGGCGCCCGGCTTCGCCTGGGACGCGACGACGGTGGCCAACCTGGCCGCCCTCGTCCTGGCCGGGGCGGTGTGGTGGCTGGCGCGCCACGCGGAGCGCTACGGCGGCGGTCGTGGGTACGGCATCGACCCCGTGTGCGGCATGCAGGTGCGCCTAGCCGACGCGCCCGCCCGGGTGCGCCACGCGGGGGTCTGGGTGGTGTTCTGCTCCGACCGCTGCCGCGACCGCTTCACCGCCGAGCCGCACCGCTTCACCTCGCAGGCGCAGCGCCCGTCTCCCGCAGAGGGGGGGACGCCGTCGTCGTCGCAGGCCCGTGACCCGGTGTGCGGCATGGCTGTGGACCCGGCCACCGCCGCGGCGCACCGCCGCGTCGGGCAGGTGGACTACTACTTCTGTGGCCAGGGCTGCGCGCAGGCCTTCGACGCCACCGCGTCGGCCGGCACCTCCGGCGGCTAGCTAGCGCGCCGCGACGACGGGCTCGTCGAGCCCCTCGGGCGCCTCGTCAACTCCGAGCGGGTCGTCCGGGGGGTCCACCGTCAGGTGCGGCAGGCGGGCGTCCAGCCACCGCGGCAGCCACCAGTTGCCCGCGCCGAACACGTGCATCGCCGCAGGCACCAGCACCGTGCGGATGACGAAGGCGTCGATGAGGACGGCGGCGGACAGGCCGACACCGAACTCGGCGATGACCCGCTGGCCGCCGAAGACGAACGCGGTGAAGACGCACACCATGATCGCCGCGGCGGCGGTGATGACCCGCCCGGTGGTGGCCTGGCCGACGATCACCGCGCGGCGGTTGTCGCCGGTGTGCACCCACTCCTCGTGCATCCGCGACACCAGGAACACCTGGTAGTCCATGGACAGCCCGAACAGGATCGCCAGCATGATCACCGGAAGGAAGGCCTCCACCGGCCCGGCGCCGCCCAGGCCGAGCGCGCCCGCACCCCAGCCCCAGCCGAACACGGCGACCACGACACCCAGCGAGGCCCCCGCCGCGAGCAGGTTCATCGCGGCCGCCGTCGCCGGGACGGCCAGGGAGCGGAACGCCACCAGGAGCAGCCCGAAGCCCAGCGCCACGATCACGGCGACGAACAGCGGGAGCTGATTGGAGATGACGCTGGCGAAGTCGATGCCCACGGCGGTCGACCCGCCCACGAAGACCCGCAGCGTGCTGCCCTGCTCCGCGGCCGGGATGACCGCGGCGCGCAGGTGCGTGATCAGGGTGGCGGTGCCCGGGTCGGTGGGGCCGCTGCGCGGGATGACGGTCACCACGGCGACCGGCGCGCCGGCCCGGGTGGGGGCGGCTGCCACGCCCGCCACGTCGGGCGTGGCAGCCAGCGTGGTCACCAGCCGGGTCAGGGCGGCGCGGTCGTCGGGCCGGGGGGTCTGCGCCACCAGCTCCAGCGGCCCGTTGGTGCCCGCCCCGAAGCCGCCGGCGAGCAGGTCGTACGCCCCGCGGGTGGTGGACGTCGCCGGGTCGGTCCCGGCGTCGGACAGGCCCAGCCGCAGGGACGCCACAGGCACGGCGAGCAGCACGACCACCGCCAGCGCCGCGCTGGCGAGCCACACCGGGTGCCTGTCCACGAAGGCCGCCCAACGGGCCCACACCCCCGACGAGCCCTCGACGTGCGGGCCGTCGGCGGCGAGCTGGCGGCGCTCGCGTCGGCTGAGGACCCGGGTGCCGAGCGTGCCCAGCAGGGCGGGCAGCAAGGTCACCGTGGCGGCCATCGTGAAGACCACCGCGAGCGCGGCGGCGACGCCCATCCCCGTCAGCAGCTGCACACGCAGGACGAGCAGACCGAGCATGGCCACGCAGACCGTCGCGCCCGCGAACAGCACCGCGCGCCCCGCGGTGTCCAGAGAGCGCACGGCGGCGTCGTGGGGAGCCAGGCCGGCGCGGATGCCGGCGCGGTGCCGGGTGACCACGAAGAGGGCGTAGTCGATGCCGACACCCAGCCCGATCAGGGCCGCCAGCGTGGGGGAGATGCTGTTCAGCGCCATCAGGTGGGAGGCCAGGCCCACGGTCAGCAGGGCGGAGCCGATGGAGACCACGGCGACGAGCAGCGGCGTGGCCATCGCGAACAGTGAGCCGAACGCCACGAGCAGGATCACTCCCGCCGCGAGCAGCCCGACCGCCTCGCTGCTGGCGGGCGGGGTCTGGTTGGAGTTCTCCACGGCGGAGCCAGCGAGGTCGACCTGCAGGCCGGGGGCGCGGGCCGACTGTGCGAGGGCGATCACCCGGGAGACAGCGGCGGCGGGCAGGGCGGCCGCGGGCCGGGTGAAGGTCACGGTCGCATACGCGGTCTGGGAGTCCCGGCTGACCTGGGCGGCGCCTGCGGCGGTGTAGGGGCTAGTCACCGAGGCGACGTCGGCCGAGCGCGCCACCTGCGCCAGCATCGTGGTCATCCGCGCCTGGACCGCGGGCTCGCTGACGGGCCCGCGGGAGGTGTGCCACACGATCTGGTCGCCGTCCCCGGACTGGTGGGGGAAGGCCTGCTCCAGCAGGGCCATCGCCTGGCTGGACTCGGTGCCCGGCAGGGAGACGCTGTCGTTGTAGCGCGAACCCAGCAGCCCGGTCAGCGCCACCAGGGTGACCACCAGCGCGCCCCAGCCGGCGAACACGGCCAGGCGGTGCCGGAAGCACCAGGAAGCTAGCCGGGCCATGCGGGCTCCTTCGTCGAGCAGCCCCGTCGCCGTGAGAGCGACAGGTGACCCGGCGGAGACAGCGCGCCGAACGGGCCAGCGGAGGTGACGAGCGATGCCCTCCCGGCCCGCTGATGCCCACCCCGGGGTGGGCAGCACGACAGTGCCTGACGGGTTTGTCCGCAGGCAAACCACATCGGCGCGTCGCTCTCAGCCCACCCACAGCACTGTCCGCGGCAGGGGGCCCGGCCCGTGTGGGTGGCCGCGGTTGCCGCGCCGGCTCCCGTGCTGTTCTAGGGTCGGGGCGGGCAGTGCCGCCCAGGCGCGTCACGCTGCCCGGGGGCTGGGCGAGCGGAGGCGACATCGTGCGAGTGCTGCTGGCGGACCACATCGGGGGCGTGGCCGAGCAGCTGCGCGCACGTGGCCACGAGGTCCTGGAGTCCCCAGCCCTCGACGCGGACTCCCTGCCCGCCGCCGTGGCGGGCGTCGACGCGCTGGTGGTGCGCAGCACCCGGGTCAGCGCCGCAACGATCGAGGCGGGCTCCCGGCTGTCCCTCGTGCTGCGGGCCGGGGCGGGTACCAACACCATCGACGTCGAGGCCGCCGCCGCTGCGGGGGTGTACGTCTGCAACGTGCCCGGGCGCAACTCGGTGGCGGTGGCGGAGCTCACCCTGGGCCTGCTGTTGGCGCTGGACCGCCGCATCGTGGACAACACCGTCGACCTGCGTGCCGGCCGCTGGGACAAGACCTCCTACTCCCAGGCCCGGGGGGTGCTCGGCCGCACGCTGGGGGTGCTCGGCCTGGGTGACATCGGCTCCGCGGTGGCGCGCCGGGCGGCCGCGTTCGGCATGCCGCTGGCGACGCTGGCCCGCCCGTCGCGACCGGCGGCGACCACCGCCCTGGTCGAGCAGCTCGGCATCCGCGAGGTGGACGGCCTGGCCGCCCTCGCCGCCGCCAGCGACGTGCTGACCGTCCACGTCCCGGCCACCGCGGCGACCCGGGGTCTGGTGGGTGCGCAGGTGCTGGCGGCGCTGCCGGACGGGGCGTTCGTGCTGAACACCTCCCGTGGAGACGTCGTCGACGAGGGTGCGCTGCTGGCCGAGCTCGACGCGGGCCGGCTGTGGGCAGGCCTGGACGTGTACCCCGGCGAGCCGGCGGCTGGCCGCACGCAGTGGTCCTCACCGTTGGCGGCGCACCCGCGGGTGGTCGGCACCCACCACATCGGCGCCTCCACCGAGCAAGCCCAGCAGGCGGTCGCCGACGGGGTGGTGGAGGTCGTGGACGCGTTCGCCCACGGGGACGTCCGGCACTGCGTCAACCTGGCCGAGGGCCGCCTGGGGTCGGGGACGGTGGTGGTCCGCCACCGTGACCGGGTCGGCGTCCTGGCCGGGGTGTTCGACCTGCTGCGCCGGGCCGGGGTGAACATCGAGCAGATGGACAACAGGGTGTTCGCCGGTGGGACGGCCGCGGTTGCCACCATTGACGTGGCGGGGCAGGTGGACCGGGAGCTGCTGGCCCGCCTGGACGCCCTGCCGGACGTGTTGCACGTGTCCCTGCTCGATGTCCCCGCGACGAACGGAGCCGCCCAGTGACCAGGGTCGTCAACTTCTGCGCCGGTCCGTGCACCCTGCCGGTGCCGGTCTTGCAGGACGTGCAGGCCGAGCTGCTCGACTTCCGTGGCAGCGGCATGTCCCTGCTGGAGCTGAGCCACCGCAGCGCCGCCTACGAGGAGGTGCACCACGACGCGATGGCGGCGTTCCGCAGCTTCTTCGAGGTGCCGGCCGAGTACGAGGTGCTCTTCCTGCAGGGCGGCGCCACGCTGGCGTTCTCCCTCCTCCCGCTGAACCTGCTGCGCGCGGGGGAGCCGGCCGGCTACGTGCGGTCCGGGTCGTGGGGGCGTGCCGCGCTCGCGGACGCCGCGGTCTACGGCGACGCGTACGCCGCGTGGGACGGGGCCGGGGAGGGCTACGCCCGCATGCCCGCCGACGACGAGCTGACCCTGCGGGAGTCCACGGCGTACCTGCACGTGACGTCCAACGAGACCATTGAGGGCATCCGCTACCCCCGTCTGCCCGACGTGGGCCTGCCCCTGGTCGTCGACATGTCCTCGGAG